>Ga0247814_10000905_pt1 | contig 19784 bp, 22 predicted proteins | sample UWRJL179409R1_FD_179947 | JGI IMG/M metagenome (GOLD analysis project Ga0247814, IMG submission 179947) | Plant litter microbial communities from Arlington Agricultural Research Station in Wisconsin, United States - UWRJ-L179-409R-1 | ecosystem: Environmental > Terrestrial > Plant litter >... | reverse complement strand
TTTACCACATTATACCACTTTGTTGATAAGTTTTACCACTTTGTGCCATTATCTTATTAGAATATAAATCTGTCAGTCAATCACTTCTTTAACAAATTGTTAAGAATTTCAGCATATATAAAATTATAGTTTAAAAAAGACCTGATTTTGGCTCATTTATTGGCGATGAATAAGTGAAATGATTTTTATTAAAGGCTGAAAAGAAAAATTGCAAACTGATAGATAATTTTACTTTAAGAATATGTTGAAACCTTTCGATTAACCGATAAAATCATATATTTGTGGCGATTTAGAAAGCCGAAAACCAAATGGAACACGATTTAAAGAAAGAAGGAAAATATAAATATTTTGAAGCTGGAGAAGGCACACCGATAATCATATTGCATGGTTTAATGGGCGGATTGAGTAATTTTGATGGTGTAGCTAATTATTTTCCTGAAAAAGGATATAAAGTTGTTATTCCCGAATTGCCAATTTATACGCAAAATATCCTGAAAACCAACGTTAAGGCTTTTGCTAAATATGTAAAAGACTTTATTACTTACAAAGGATTTGACAGGGTTATCCTGTTGGGAAATTCTTTGGGCGGACATATTGCATTATACCATACAAAAATGTATCCTGAAAAAATGCTGGGTCTGGTAATTACTGGAAGCTCCGGACTTTATGAAAGTGCCATGGGTGACAGTTATCCAAGGAGAGGCGATCGTGATTACATTCAGAAAAAAGCGGAAGATGTATTTTATGACCCGAAAGTAGCCACGCCTGAAATTGTTGAAGAGGTATATGCCATGGCCAATGACCGCATCAAACTGATCAAGACACTAACAATCGCCAAAAGTGCGATTCGTCATAATATGGCTAAAGATTTACCTAAAATGCATGTGCCAACGTGTATCATTTGGGGGAAAAATGATAAAGTAACACCTCCCGAAGTTGCCGAAGAATTCCACCAATTGCTTCCCAATTCTTCATTGTACTGGATTGACAAATGCGGCCACGCAGCGATGATGGAGCATCCTGATGAATTTAATAGCCTCATGCACGGATGGCTTCAGGAGAAACATTTATAAAATTACAGAAATAAAAAAATAAACCACTGTTGATGAAATTGATTCAAAATAGTGGTTTCTTTTTTTACGCTACCTTTACCAAAATATTTTGCCATGAAAATCACTACCGCCGAATTTATTATCAGCAATTCAGAAGTTGACAAATGCCCAAAGGAAATCCTTCCGGAATATGCATTTATTGGTCGGTCGAATGTTGGAAAATCGTCTTTGATCAACATGCTAACTAACCATAAAAATCTTGCTAAGACATCTGGAAAACCAGGAAAAACCCAGTTAATCAATCATTTTAAAATTAACAACAATTGGTTTTTGGTAGATTTACCGGGTTATGGATATGCCAAGGTTTCTAAAAAAACAAAATCGGTTTTCCAGCAATTCATTACTGATTACTTTGAAAAGAGAGCGCAGTTGGTTTGTGCCTTTGTATTGATTGACATCCGCCACGAGGCTCAAAATATCGATCTGGAATTTATGGAATATATGGGTGAGAGTGAAATCCCGTTCTGTATTATTTTTACCAAAGCAGATAAGATTTCGAGAGTAAAAACAGATTCGCATATAGCGGCTTATAAGAAACAGATGTTAGCAAATAACTGGGCAGAAATGCCTCCCTTTTTTATCACGTCTTCGACAGAATCAACCGGCAAAGAAGAACTGCTAACCTATATTGATGATATCAATCAGGAGTTTTTTAAATCCAACAGCGAATTTTAAAACATAAAAAATCCCAAAAAGCAATTGCAATTTGGGATTTTTTATACGATTCGAAGTAGTCTTTTTAATTGTGCGACTGCAATTCATTGATCACAAAACCGGCATCTTCTTTAATTTGCCCGACTTCATGATTCCAAAAAATGTGTGATTCGTTAACCGTGGAAGAAGTGGTGTAAACATATTCGACACAATGAAATGTTCCGGCGGGAACTGTTACAACAACATCTGTATTAACCACTTCATGATACACTGTTGAACCATCTGGTCTTAGCACTTGCCAAGTTTCCCCTAAAACGGCATCCTTCTTATATATTTTTGAAAAATAATCACCATTGCTGTTAGAATCACTTAGCAGGAAATTATCACTTTCTTTCCATAAATCAGTAGCACTTGACGTTAAAGTTCCCGAAGTATTAAATACTTCGCGAGCAATAGAAAATCCGTCGCCATTACAAGTTCCGACTGTCAATTTTAAAGTTCCGGCAACCGTGCCAAACTGTGTCATTTTATAGGTCATCGTTTTACCAGTCTGAAAAAATGGAATGGTAGATGTACAAGTAGAACTTTGCGGCGGAGTAATAATAACCGGCGCATCATCGTCACTGCTGCTGCAACTGCTTACTACAATAAAGGAAACCAATAAAAAGGCTTTTTTGATTTTTTTCATGTTATTTGTTTTGAGATTTTGGCGAAGATATTCTTTATTTCTTCAATTCCAATTTCTCTGCAAAATAATCACAGAAATCCTTCATTGTATCAGTCATTTTCTGGTCATCGGTAGCCCTATGAAAAGTATCTGCCATGGCAACGAGTGTCTGGTGGAAAAATAATTTCATCTCGTCTACCGGCATGTCTTTCGTCCACAAATCGATCCGCAATGTTTCCTGCACCTTGCTATCCCAGATTGAAAGCATCATCGCTTTTGCTTCTTCTGCCTCTACACCGCCATCCTGCGCCGTCCATGTTAGTTTTTCAGGAACTCTGTTTTCGTCGAGTTCTACAAAGAATTTTATTTCGGAAGTGATAGTATCAGCCATTATTTTTTGGGTTTGTATTTAGATTTTTCAAATAGTTCTTTTGCATCCATTTTTAGCATTTCCTGCAATCCAATTTCGTTGTTCTTCATAAACGAACGCACAATTTGCCAGCCAATCCAGGAACCGACCCTTCCCGGTGATTCATTGTCGATTTCGAGATAGAATTTAGAAAAAGGAGCCGGACTGATGAATCGTGGTATCAATTTTTGATCGGTATCATATAACAACGTTTTTTCAATGAAATAACGCCACATATAGCCTTCATTTTCGGCACACCAATTTATCTGTTCAGGCTTGTATCCTATTTTATCCGCATCTGTATATTCCGGCAAAAGCAGGTCTTTCATGTACAACTCTTTTCCGGCGTAAATCATCTGCGCAAGCAATGTCTGGTCTGTTGGCGGCTTGATTTTTCCGGCAGAAAAACTCGAAGCTATATCTGGCAAAATCTGATTTTGATCAAAGTTCTGTTTCAAATATTCAGGATATTCATAAAAACGATGGTCTTTCCCGAGGTATAATTCTAATGAGATAATCAGCATATTATTGGTGTAGATTACCTTGTTCTGATAATCCATTTCTGAAATAACGGTATATACTTTTGGGATTTTGGTTTCAGGAAAATAGTATTTTATATGCTTGAAAAGTGTTTCTATTTTTTGCGTCTCTGCATCAAAATTGGAATATTTTTTCTCTACCTCGGTATACAATTCACGCCATTGTGAATTTTGCATTTTTTCAAGCCACACATTATCTTCATTTCCTGACGGAAAGAAAAAAGGATATTGCGCCTTTAATTTTGGCAAATCCTGTGTTGCCGTTTCAAAAAAAGCCTTATCAAAACGTTCCACTTTTATTTCGACAGGAATTTCCTCAACTGCCTTCTCTACTTTACTTTTTTTGTCACAGGATGTGAGTATACTACAAAATAAGAATGCTAAAAAGAAATAGTTTTTCATAAACGGTTCGTAAATTAGCCTGATTGAAGCGGTATCCTTTTTACTGCTTCTTTAGCAGGAAAAAGATATAGCGGACAGCAGGAATAGCTTCCAATAATTAATTATTTTTGCAAAGATACATTGCCGTTTTTTAAATTTTCAGAAATTATGCCTAAAAAAAGTACTATTAACGTCGAAAAAGTAAATTCTCATATTGTGAACTGGTTGAAAACCTATGCTGTGAATGCCAAAGTAAATGGTTTTGTTATTGGAATTTCCGGTGGAGTCGATTCGGCTGTAACTTCAACGCTTTGTGCCCAGACCGGTCTGGAAGTCTTGTGTGTGGAAATGCCCATTCACCAGGCAGAAAATCAGGTTAGCCGCGGAAGAACGCATATTGATCAGTTGAAAAAACGCTATCCGAATGTAAAGAATGTGGAAGCCGACCTGACTTCGGTTTTTGAAATCTTCAAAAAAGAAGTGCCTGATACGGGAGATATTCATAAAGTAAATCTTTCCCTTGCCAACACCAGAGCGCGTTTGCGAATGACAACCTTATATTATTTTGCAGGAATACAAGGTCTTTTGGTTGCCGGTACGGGCAATAAAGTGGAAGACTTCGGCGTTGGATTTTATACGAAATATGGCGATGGAGGCGTTGACCTTAGTCCGATTGCCGATCTGATGAAATCGGATGTCTATGCTTTAGGTGCTTACTTGAAAATTCCGGAATCTATTTTAAAAGCGACGCCAACCGACGGTTTATTTGGTGATGATCGTACCGATGAAGACCAATTGGGCGCCAGTTATGATGAACTGGAATGGGCGATGCTTCAGGACGGCATTGGAAAAACCGCTGAAGATTTTTCTAACCGCGAGAAAGTCGTTTTTGAAATTTATAAGCACCTCAACAAAACTAACCAACACAAAATGAACGCTATACCAGTTTGTTTAATTCATCGGGATTAATGGTTTTTCATCTAAAAAATTTGAAGTGTTAAGTTTTTTTTAACTAAATTTATGGTCTCATTTGGGTAAAAAGCCCTTAAAAAAGATAAATTATGATTAAAGTTTGTTTAGCAGATAATTATCCCGTCGTCCATTTTGGGGTAAAATCGTATTTTAAAGATCATATTGATATTAGCATAGTGGCCAACGTTGGTAACTTTTCGATGGTAAAAGATGTACTTTACACGAAAGAAATAGATGTTTTAGTTTTAGACCTTGACCTGGACGGTTTGTCAAGTATTTATGAACTAAAAGCCATTATAAAGAATTATACTAAGACTAAAATTATTGTTTTCAGCAGTTATTCTGAGCAGATTTATGCGCCAAATGCCATCAAAGCAGGAGTTGCCGGTTATGTTCATAAGACTGCAAAATTAGAAAGTCTTGGTATTGCGATTATGAAAGTCAATCAGGGACAAATCATTTTGAATGATGTGATCAAGAAAAACCTGGCGTTGATTGCCAAGCAAAATAAAAGTGAGCGTTTGTACCGAAAACTCTCCAATCGTGAAATCGAGGTATTGCGTTATTTAAGCAACGGTAAGAAAAATAATGAGATATCTTCTATTTTAGGCTTGAATGAAAAAACAATCAGCACCTATAAACTAAGGCTTCTCACTAAATTGAATGTGACTAATTTAGTTGATTTGGTCAATAAGGCAAAAACTTTAGAAATCGTTTAATTATAGCGTGACATTACTCTTCCCAGTTTTTTAGAAAAAGAATTAATTAATTTATAGTAGTCCATTGCCATGGACAAAGGCTCTGTATTGTCTGAATCAGGTTCAGACGATATAGATTCCTTTAGCTCTTCAATAATTCTGTCGACCAGAAACCAACGAAGTGTTAGTATTGTCTCTGAGACGTATTGTCCTACAGATTGGTCTTTTAATTTCACGATGATTTGCTGTCCTTCCCAATTATGCAGTGCTTGCTGTTCTTCGATCATTAATATATCTGTAACTTCACGCGCAAACTCAGGCTCCAAATGCATTAGGTATTGCTCAAGCAGAAAGGTCTCATTTTGGTGAAAATAATCAATGAGGTTGTTATAAATTCCCCGGAATAATGGATTGGCCAACTCAGTTTCATCTTCCTGAAGACTCAGATAAATGCGTTGGTGTACCTTATACTCTTTTTTCTCTATAACTTCTTCGATTTCCCCTTCTTCATTGGTTTTCAGAAGGATATCTTCAAACTCTTCTGTTTTGTTTCCATATAACAGCAGAATCTCAATGATTTTTCTTTCGAGTTCAAAAAGAACATCAATTTTATCAACTGCAATCGGATCTTCATTTTTAACAATTTCAAAAGCCTTTTGCTCCTGTTTTATTTTTTTTCCGGTTTCTGTAATATCTTTCTGGACGAGTTGCGCCAGTGTATTGACTAAAACCTGTTCAGAAATATCCATGATGCGTGAGCATTCCTGAATGTAAATCTCGCGTTTGATGCGATCGGGAATTTTGGAAATACTTGTCACCATATCCCGGATAAGATCGGCTTTCTTGATTGGGTCATTCTTCGCTTCGTCCATCAGAAGTGAGGCTTTAAACTGGATAAAGTCTTTTGAGTTGTTCTCTAAATAGGTAAGGATATCTTCGTAAGGCGTTTTCTTGGCGAAACTGTCCGGATCTTCGCCTTCGGGAAAAGTACAGACTTTAACATTCATCCCTTCTTCGAGAATCAGGTCAATTCCGCGAATAGAAGCCCTAAGTCCGGCTGCATCTCCATCGTATAAAACCGTAATATTTTTCGTAAGGCGGTTGATGAGCCGAATCTGGTCGGGTGTTAAAGCTGTTCCTGAAGAAGCCACAACGTTTTCGATTCCTGCCTGATGGAACTGGATTACATCAGTATAACCTTCCACCAAATAACAATTATTGTTTTTAGCGATGGACTGTTTTGCCTGAAAGATGCCGTAAAGCACTTTGCTTTTATGGTAAATATCACTTTCGGGTGAATTGAGGTATTTGGCTGCTTTTTTATCATTTCCGAGAATCCGGCCGCCGAAGCCAAGAATTCTGCCCGACATGCTTTGAATGGGAAACATCACTCTGCCACGAAAACGGTCAATAAGCCGCTCGTCTTTATTAATAGTTAATCCTGTACTTTCCAAAAACTCCATCTGATAGCCTTTTCCTAACGCTTCTTTTGAAAAGGCATCCCATTGCTCCGGCGAATAGCCTAGCGCAAACTTTTTTATGGTATCATTGGTAAAACCGCGTTCCTTAAAATAGGAATAACCAATGGCTTTCCCTTCTTCAGAGTGGAGTAATGTTTCGTGAAAATAGTTTTTTGCGTATTCTGAGACCAGATACATGCTTTCGCGAACGTCTGTATTGGCTTTTTCTTCAGCCGTTTGTTCGGTTTCTTCGATTTCTATATTGTACTTTTTGGCGAGATAACGGATCGCTTCAGGATAAGTAAAATGTTCATGTTCCATAAGGAAAGCGACTGCGTTTCCGCCTTTGCCGGAACTAAAATCCTTCCAGATCTGCTTTACGGGAGATACCATGAAAGATGGAGAGCGTTCATCAGAAAACGGACTCAGGCCTTTGAAATTACTGCCGGCTCTTTTTAATTGCACGAAGTCACCGATCACCTCTTCTACACGGGCGGTTTCGAAAACAGTATCTATAGTGGCTTTTGAGATCAATCGTATGTGGAATTGGAAATCCAAAGTTACAAAGTTTTACCGACTTTTAGCCCTGATGGAAGCGGTATCCTTTTTCTGCCTTCTTTAGGCAGGAAAAGATATAGCGGACAGCGGGAAATTGCTCCTGAAAAATAAAAAAAGTACCTCTTTCGAAGCACTTTCAGGTATAAAACTAACGCTAAACAAAATTTAATTCAAGTCGAAACGCACACCGAGGGAAATATTATTCTGGTCAACCGCATTTTCGTGGAACAAAGGATTAAGGTCATATTTGATGTAAAGGCTGGTTTCTTTGTAACCGATGTAAGCACTGACACCATAAATAAAATCATTTACATTATAATTTCCTTTGCTTTTTTCCCTGACGTCTTTGTTGCCTCTTTCGTATTCCAAAATCTGTTTTGATTTCAAATTCGCACCGGCGTATCCTCCAATACCCAGGCGAAAACTGTCGTGTGTATGAAAAATTCTTTTGTCGTCTTTCATTTCAGTTTTAGAAAAATCAAACTCCAAATGTACCGGAACTACCAGATAAACATTGCGAAAGCGGGAATCCTTCAGATTAATAGGTGCTGTAGCAAGGACTGTTTGATCGTTTACCTGGGCAAACAACCTGTTATCTGTTGGACGCAGATTATTGTACATTACTGAGAAACCGTATTTGGCATGTAGTAAATTGTTGTTTTTTAAGATCCGGCTGTTGTAAGTCAGTCCCCATTCGTAAAAATGTGATCCCCAATACCTGAAATCAGAGTGTGCGACTGCATTATTGGTGATGAGATTGTTGACACCAGCTGCAAAAACAAATTGGGAAGTTGTTCTTGGTTCGCCATGATCTTTCTTATTGCTACGGTGCTTTTTAGGGTCGAACTTAAAAGAGAGCATTACTGAACTGTCCTTTTCGGTGATTTTTCCATCCACTTTTTGCTGCACGAGCTCTTTGAGTTCGGTTTCTGCCTGAGCGACACGAAATTCGATGCTTTTAGCTCTTGCTTCAGCCAATTGGAGTTTCTTCGCATCGGCATCGGCGTTTGAAATCGCACCATTTTCGAGTTGGACATTGACAGCTTCCACTTCTGCTTTTAAAGCTGATTTTTCTTCTTTGGTAATGGATTCTATTTTTGAAGCGATCGCTTTTGCCCTGGCTTCGAATGTTTCCTGAGCAAATACGTTAGTGATGATCAGGCATAGAAATCCTGCTAAGTAATTGGTAAAATTTCTCATGATTGTTAAATTTAGTTTTGATTAATGATTATTGTTGGGTATTCCTGTTGGAAACGACTTCGGCAACTTCCTGATAATTGCGGTGTGCGGTGCGGAGTATTTTCTCACGGAAAGAAAGATTAATTTCTCCGTCTACTTCTGAAAGCAGGTTTTTAGCATTGACCTTTACCGATGATTTTGTGTTTCCGGTTTTTGGAGTTTGGGCAACTGCGGCTAAAAGTTCGTCAACTTTAGCAGGAATTGTTTGCTGTTGCGTTTTTTGATTGATGATGTTATTTGATGTTATTAATTCTGGATTCTTAGTTGCCTCGGCAATCGCTATGTTTTGGCTGGCTGATGCTGTTGGATGCTGATTACCGGAACGATGTTTGGCTTTAACTGAGGTTGTTGATGCTATCGTTTCAGCCTGTATCGTTGGGGTATTTTCTTCTGCTCCATTTGAACTTGTATTTGTTGACGATTCCTGATTCGGGTTTTGTTCGAAAACAACAGTGTCTTTTCTTACATCAATCATTTCCTGTGTCTGGCTGAAGAAAACGGTTCCGATTAGTAAAAAACCGATAAAACTTGCGGCAATATAGAGCCAGCCATAATTGCGTTTTGGCTTTTTTTCTTCAGCAATGGTTAACATGGCATCGAGTCTGTCCCACGCATTTTCACTTGGCTTGATTTCCCGCTGATTGAGTTTATTCCTGAAATCTTTATCTGAATTAATCTGTCCCATTGCTGTAATTTTTTAATTTTAACACACTCTCCTTCAACATTTTTCTGGCGTGGCACAACTGCGATTTTGATGTTCCTTCACTAATGCCTAACATATCTGCAATTTCCTGATGCTTGTAACCCTCAATTGCATAGAGATTGAAAACCATTTTATATCCTTCCGGCAGACTGTCAATTAAAAACTGAATATCCTCTACACAAAAATTGCTTTCAATATTATTAAAGCTGTCTTCCTTGTAATATTCATCTTCCAGAAAACTAACTTTTTTTTGCGCCCTGATGTAAGAAATACATTCATTTACCATGATTCTCCTGATCCAGCCTTCGAAACTTCCTTTGTGTTCGAACTTTTTCAGATTAACAAATACTTTCATAAAGGCAGTAATCATCAAATCTTCGGCATGGTGAATATCTTTGATGTATTGGCGGCAGACACTTAACATTTTAGGAGAAAATTTCGAATAAATCATCTGTTGAGCCTGACGATTGTCTTCGGCAGCCATCCTGATAATTTCGTGTTCCTCCTGATGTAAGTTTATTACTTTCACAACTTGTTTGTAAGTGTTTCTATTAGCATAGACGGCATTAGTTGTAAAATAGTTGTATGGGAAATAAGAAAAATCGAATAAATTTCTAAAACCTCTTTAAAATCAAGGCTTTGGGGTTAAAAAAATTTCTATATTTTTCTTTCAATGACGTAATTCACCATCAATATTAAGGCAGCCTTGAATTCAGAATCGGGGTAATTGTTCAGAATCAGGAGTGCTTCTTTTTGAAATTGTGTCATTTTTTGCTCTGCATACAACAAGCCATTATTATTTTTTACAAAAGTGATCACTTCTCTGACTCTTTTCTTGTCTTTGTTGTGGTTTTTGATGGAATTGATCAGCCAGGATTTTTCTTTTGGCGTACATGTGTTCAACACATGAATTAACGGCAGTGTCATTTTTTGCTCCTTGATGTCAATTCCCGTTGGTTTACCGATTGCATCGTCAGTATAATCAAACAAATCATCTTTGATCTGGAAAGCCATTCCGATGAGTTCGCCAAATTTCCGCATCTGCTCTACGTGTACCTCATCATCTATTACCGATTTTGCGCCGAGAGCACAACAAGCAGCAATAAGTGTCGCTGTTTTCTTCCTGATGATTTCATAATAAATGTCTTCTATTATATCCAATCTTCTGGCTTTTTCAATCTGGAGCAATTCTCCTTCACTCATTTCCCGTACCGCTACAGAAATGATTTTTAACAAATCGAAATCGCCATTGTCAATGGATAGCAGCAATCCTTTCGACAATAAATAATCGCCTACCAAAACCGCAATCTTATTTTTCCATAATGCGTTAATAGAAAAGAAACCCCGTCTTTGGTTGCTGTCATCGACCACATCGTCATGCACCAGTGTCGCTGTATGGATTAGTTCAATCACTGAAGCACCGCGATAAGTTCTTTCGTTCACATTACCGCCGGAAAGCATTTTGGCAGTCAGAAAAACAAACATCGGACGCATCTGTTTGCCCTTCCTGTTGACAATATAATAGGTAATTCTGTTGAGCAGCGCTACTTTTGAAGTCATCGATTCATAGAACTTCTTTTCAAAAAGTTCCATTTCAACTTGTATCGGCTGTTTTATTTGTGAAGTGATATTCATTACTTGCTCAAAGATACTTATTCTGTTTTATTTTACAGTTTAGGAAATTTAAAATTTGTAAGTTTATCATAGTGTTAAACTTTTTCTAACTTAGCCTATCTAAAATGAAATTTAAAAAATACCGAATATGAAAACAAAAATTATTGTATTGGGCATGGCATTATCACTATTCCTGACAAGTTGTAATAAAGACGAGGACAATAAATCTGCGAACACTTTTACAGCTGCCGAAGTTAAAGAGAATGCCGAAATGGATAATATTTCTGATGATGTCGCCTATCTTACCGAATCGCAGTCTGATGAATCACCAGCAGGAAGATCTCCCGGAAGAGTTGCTGAATTTTTAGGTCCGTGTGCCGAAGTAACCACCGAAGTTTCCGATAACATCTGTACCAGAACAATTGATTTCGGAACTGACGGCTGTACGCTTTTCAATGGCAATACCGTTCGCGGGAAGATCATTATTACTTTTACCAATGATTTTGATGCGGAAACAAGAAGCGTTTCTTATGCTTTCGACAATTTCTACCACAACGACCGGCATGTAGAAGGCAATCGCAGTTTGGTTAGAACTAAAGTCGATGGCCATCCAAAATCTACCATCAGTCTCGATATGACGGTAACAACTTCAAATGGAATTTACCACAGAACCGGACAAAGAGTAAGGGAATTTACCGCCGGATACAATAGTTTTTTTAATTTGTATGACAACGAATTTACAATAACCGGAAACTGGACGACTACCTTTCCAAACGGAAATACACAAAGCACTGCAATTACCAATCCGCTTATTGAAAAATGGAACTGTCTGCATATTGTAAGCGGAACAATTACTTTTACAAGGAATGCCAATAGTGCTGTACTCGATTATGGTGACGGATCATGTGATGATGACGCGACAATTATCATTAATGGAATTGTATATCCTGTTGACCTTGGATTTTAACCATTTTGAAACCCATAAAAAAAGTCCCGTTAGTTTTTGCTGACGGGACTTTTTTTATGATTCCTTATTGGCAAGTTGCCCGCATGCGGCATCAATATCTTTTCCACGGCTTCGTCTTACTTTGGCAACAATCCCATTCGCTTCCAGTGCTTTAATGTATGCATTGATCGATTCTTCCGAAGCCTGCTGAAATTCTCCGTCATCGATTGGATTGTATTCGATGAGATTTACTTTACAAGGTACATATTTGCAGAATTTTACCAGCGCATCTATAGATTCTTTGTTGTCATTGATGTCTTTCCAAACAACATATTCGTAGGTAATTTTACTTTTTGTTTTTTGATACCAATATTCCAGCGATTCACGCAAATCAGACAGCGGAAAATTGCTGCTGAAAGGCATAATCCTGGAACGGATGGCATCTATAGCCGAATGCAAAGAGACAGCGAGTTTGAATTTTACCTCATCGTCAGCGAGTTTTTTAATCATCTTGGGAACGCCCGACGTAGAAACGGTGATGCGCTTTGGTGACATGCCCAAACCTTCTTCCGAAGTAATCATCTCAATGGCTTTAAGCACATTATTATAGTTCATAAGCGGTTCACCCATGCCCATAAAAACGATATTGGACAGCGGATGGTTGTAATACAAACGGCTTTCCCTGTCAATCGCTGCTACCTGGTCATAAATTTCATCAGGATTCAGGTTGCGCATTCTTTTTAATCTGGCTGTGGCGCAAAAGTTACAGTCCAAACTACAGCCAACCTGGCTGGAAACACAGGCTGTTGTTCTCGTATCGGTTGGAATTAAAACAGATTCTACCACGAGTCCGTCATGCAACCGCACCGCATTTTTCACGGTACCGTCATCGCTGCGCTGCATGGTATCAACTTTAATGTGGTTGATCACAAAGTTGTCTTCAAGCATCGCCCGCGTTTCTTTGGAGACATTGGTCATGTCATCAAACTGATGTGCGCCTTTACTCCACAACCATTCATAAACCTGATTGCCGCGAAAAGCTTTATCTCCGCTTGCGGTAAAAAAATCCCGCAATTGCTCTTTTGATAATGCCCTGATGTCCTTTTTCACGATTTCCATGGTGCAAATTTAATGACTATTTGTTGATTTGTTGATTTGATAATTTGATAACTTTGACGCAAAACGCAAAAAACCACTACAATGCACTTCATTTCAACCGAACTCGAAGACTATATTGAACATCACTCCGAAAAAGAGCCCGAACTGCTTGCCGCTTTAAATAAGGAAACCTACCAAAAAATTTTACTGCCAAGAATGCTGAGCGGCCATTTTCAGGGAAGGGTGTTGAGCATGCTTTCGAAACTGGTACGCCCGGTGAACATTCTTGAAATTGGGACTTATACCGGATATGCCGCCTTGTGCCTGTGTGAAGGAATGCGTGAAGATGGCACATTGCATACTATTGACATTAAAGAAGAACTGATTGATTTTCAGCGGAAATATTTCGATCGTTCTTCCTGGGGAAAGCAAATCATACAGCATTTGGGTGAAGCGGTTGAAATTATCCCCACACTTGATGTCCGATTTGACCTTGTCTTCATTGATGCCGATAAAGAAAATTACCTGAATTATTTTGAGCTGATTGTTCCCAAAATGAACAAAGGCGGCATCATATTATCCGATAATGTCCTTTGGAGTGGAAAAGTTCTGGAACCATTACAAAACAATGATATCAGTACCAAAGTATTGCTTGAATACAACCGGTTATTGCGCGACGATCCCCGTGTAGAAACGGTATTGCTACCTATTCGCGATGGTCTCACGGTGAGCAGGGTTTTGTAGCCCTGATGGAAGCGGCATCCTTTTGTGCCAGGGTTTGGCACAAAAGATACAGCGGACAGCAGGAAATAGCTTCCTGAAATTAAACTGAAAAATATTTTTTTTGGGCCGACTGGTACAGTTTAAAAAACAGCATTCCGTTGATGGCACCTATAAAATACCCGAAAAGGATATCGGACGGATAATGCAATCCCAGGTAAATCCTGCTGTAGGCAAAAATCAATGGCCATAGAAATAGCAGTGCGAAATATTGATATCGCTTTCTCATGATTGCAAATAAAAATACGGTGACTGCCATAGTATTGGCGGCATGTCCGGAGAAAAAGCTAAAGGAATCGCGCAATAAAACCCTTCTGATCGTATGCGTTTCAAATTCGGGGTTATTACAAGGACGCAATCTTTCAAAGTGGTTCTTGAACAAATTGGCCAACTGATCTGTAAACGCAACGAGAAGCGCGACAAAAAAAAGGATATAAAGAAGCTGCTTTGTTCCGATTTTTTTATGGATGATGTAAAAAAGCAATAGGAAAAACGGAATCCAGTTGATTTGTTGTGTCAGGAACAGCCACAACGGATCGTATCTTTCTGAACCGAGGTTATTGAGGAAAACAAAAATGGCCTTATCGAATTCGAGTATTTTTTCGAACATTTACTTTTGTCTTTTGATGGGACCGGTAGTTTCATCGATTTTTTCTTTTACCGATTCGATTTGTACATCCGGACCTGCTGTAAGGTTTGTTTTGGCTTTGTTAATTTCATTATTGATGTTAGCAGTTACATCTGTGAAATTTCCTTGTATGTCGCGGAAAGTATCGGTAAGTCCGTTGGCTTCAACGCCTTTATGGATTTCGCTTTTGATGTCATTGGTAGCATTTTTCAGCTGTGCCATTGCTTTACCCATTGTACGCGCAATTTCGGGGATTTTGTCTGATCCGAAAAGCATAAGAATGATGAATAGGATAAATATTAATTCGCCGCCGCCAATTCCAAACATAACAATTTATTTTATTACAAAGTTATACGTTTTTGAGAACCAAATTTTCAAATTATTTATAATTAATTGTTAATCCGTTACCGACTGCTGTTCTTTAAGAATTATTTCATTGTAATTGACAGCCAGTCTTTTGATCAGAAACATCGTCATTGTCTTGTTTTTGGCTACTAATGCCTTAGCGTAATCCGGATCTTCAATCAGATAATACTGGAATCCTTTGATATAATCCTGTGGAATTTTAAGCACTTCCGTGTAATATTTTTCTTCATATAGTCCGTCGAGCTTCACGAGCAGCTTTTCATTTCTTTCTACAGCTACTTCTTTTTTGAGCATTGCTGTACGTCCCGAAATTTTATTGAGCAGCGGATCAAGTAATCCTGAATTGGCAGTGTATAATTTCTTCTCGGCTGGCGTGTATTTTTTTTGTTGATCCGAAGTGATCCCAAGATTGTCAGAATTGATATGCGAGTTATCATTCACATTTACTTCTTTAAGCGGGTTCATTTTTATATTCATCTTAATAAAAACAATTTCTGCTTGCAAATCTGATTCTGTTATTGTCTTGCGCCTGGATTCTAAATTGACTGCGGTAATAACAAGATCATCACCTATCTGTACTGACATTCTGAAATTCCCTTCTTTATCCGTGACGGCAGATTTTTCATTCCGGGCATTGAGAATATTGACTTTTTCTACAGCAGTAGAGTCGGCCACAATCCTCCCAAAAATTATCTTTTCAGCCGATTGGGCGCTAACAGACTGGACGATGAAAAACAATCCCAATAAAAGCATGTGGCTTACTTTCAATTGCGATGAACCGTAAAATGATATAGTACTTTTATTTTTCACACGCGATTATTTCGAGATATTTTACAGCCAATTCGCCCATCATAAAACTGGCCATGGCTTTATTTTTTGTATTGATCAGCGTTACAAATCTAGTATTTTCCACCAGATAAAAATGGAAGCCTTTGATATATTCTTCAGGAATGTGGAGTTTTTGGACGAAATAATCTTTTTCAAACATGTTCTCTATCTTATCCAATACCGTTTCTTTCCGCTCAACGATCAGTTCTTTTTTGAGCATTGCGGTTCGTCCTGAAAACATATTGAGCAGTGGGTCAACAGAAACGCCACTTCCTTGTGCGCTCCAGCTTTTTGCGCCTTTAAGCTTTCGCTCGGCAGCGGTGTAACTTTTTGTATCGGCAGGAATAATTCCAAGAGCCACAGCATTAATATTTTTATATTGAAACACCATAACTTCATTGAGCTGATGCATGAGTGGCTGCATTCGTATAAAGAGAAGTTCTTTTTCCAAATCTGATTCCTGTATGGCAACTTTGATTCCTTTGAATTGTATCGATGAAAGCATTAAAGTGTCGCCTGTTTTTACCGGAAGTGTAAAGTAGCCGCCGTCCTGAGTCAGAGTGCCTTCTTCCGTTTTAAGGTTTACGACGTAAATTCCATCCAGATTATTCGCATCCGCAGTAACTTTTCCCTTGAGATTTCTTCGGATTGATTGCTGTGCCAGAAGTGAGGCAGGCAGAATTGTGAAGAGTATAAAGGTGATGAGGAACTTGTTCATTCAGTTTGTTTCAGTTTGTAAATGTATCTGAAGTATGTGCCAAATAATTGCTAACAGCCTGATAATATTATGTTAATTTAGATTTATAAACAGGTATTAATCCACTTCGGATTTTTTACCTTTACGCAAATCATACTAATAATGAAAAATCTGATTATTGCCAGCACTTCTACTATACATGGCGAAAATTATCTTGAATATTTAATCCCCGAATTAAAACAGCATTTCAAGGATTGCAAAACCATCCTGTTTATTCCGTATGCTCGACCGGGCGGAATTTCGCATGAAGAGTATACGAACAAAGTAAAACAGGCATTTGAACCCATCGGAATTTCCGTCGAAGGGTTGCATGAGTTCAAAGATGCAACCGCTGCAGTAAAGGAGGCCAAAGGAATATTTACCGGCGGCGGCAATACTTTTTTGCTGGTATCGCAATTGTATAAATATCAGGTGATGACTGTCCTGGCAGATACTTTAAAAGCCGGAACGCCATACTTAGGCACGAGCGCGGGAAGCAATATCACCGGACTTACGATGCAGACAACCAATGACATGCCTATTATTTATCCGCCAAGTTTTCAAACACTGGCACTGATTCCCTTTAACCTGAATCCGCATTATCTTGATGCCGATCTGCAATCAAAACACATGGGAGAAACGCGGGAAACACGCATTAAAGAGTTCCATCAATTTAACAACACGCCTGTTTTAGGGCTGCGTGAAGGAAGTTGGTTAGATGTAAAAGGAGCAAAAATTGTTCTCAGAGGCAATCTGCCCGCAAGACTTTTCAGAGCCAATCAGGAACCGGAAGAATTGGACAATGGCAGTGATTTGAGTTTTCTTGGAGAAATAAAATCCTGAAATAAAAAAAGCCCCTTAAAAAGCGGCTTTCCTATTTTAAAATGTATTGGAAATTATACTTCCAATACGCTGTTTTCCGCACCTGCAAATTCATTCCATTTATAGGAATCCGCTTCGCTTTCGTTGACAAACGCACCGTCAATCACATACTTAAATTCATAAGATGCGTCTTTGCTTACATCAAAAACGCCTTTAAAAGTTCCGTTTTTCAATTTGCTCAATTCTCCCTCACCAGGATTCCAGTTGTTGAAATCTCCAACTACTGCTGCACTGTTTGCTTCTTTAGCATCTACTGTAAAAGTAACTTTTACTACTGGTTTTGTTTTTATAAATTGCTTCTTAATCGACATAACTATTTCATTTTTAGAATTATGGCGCAAAGTAAGGAAATTCATTGCAACAAACCATAAGCTATTTTAAGATTTAGGGATATGGCAGAAAGTATCCAAAAAAAAGACCGAATTCCTAATTTTTAATTCTTTAAACTTAGAATCTTATCCACGAAAACCTTTGCACAATACATATTCCACAAAATAAAATCCCGCATTCTGTTGTATATTTTAAACACAGAATACGGGATTTCAGCACATTAAAAGTGATATGGAAGATATTTATTCCGATTGCGGACCAGCTTTTACCAGTCTTTGTCCTTCTTCATTATCAGTATATTGCTGGAAGTTCTTAATAAACAGACCAGCTAAATTAGTCGCCTTTTCATTCCACATGGTATTGTCAGCATAAGTCTTTCTCGGATCAAGAATAGTAGCGTCGACATCTTTTAGTGTTTTAGGAACGCTAAAATTAAATACTGGAATGGTTTCCATTTCTCCATTCTCAATGGAACCGTCGAGGATGCTGTCGATAATGGCGCGCGTATCTTTGATAGAAATTCTTTTTCCCGTACCATTCCAACCTGTATTTACCATATAAGCCTGAGTATGATGTTCTTCCATCTTCTTAACAAGTTCCTGTCCATATTTGGTAGGATGTAGCGATAGGAATGCTTTTCCGAAACAAGCGGAAAAAGTAGGTTCCGGCTGGGTAACTCCACGCTCGGTACCTGCTAATTTAGCTGTAAATCCTGAAAGGAAATAGTATTTTGTTTGTTCAGGTGTCAGTTTGGAAACCGGAGGCATAACGCCAAAAGCATCAGCCGTCAGGAAAATTACCTTATTCGCATGCCCGGCTTTGGAAACAGGTTTCACAATATTGTGTATGTGGTAGATCGGATAAGAAACACGCGTGTTCTGTGTAACTGATCCGTCTTTAAAATCAATTTTCCCATCGGCGTCTACTGTTACATTTTCCAGCAGTGCATCTTTTTTAATCGCTTCGTAAATGTCAGGTTCATTTTCTTTACTCAGGTCGATAGTCTTAGCGTAGCAACCACCTTCAAAATTAAAAACCCCTTCATTATCCCAGCCATGTTCATCATCGCCAATTAATTCCCTTTTTGGGTCGGTAGACAATGTCGTTTTCCCCGTTCCCGAAAGCCCGAAGAAAACAGCCACATCTCCTGCCTCACCTTTATTGGCTGAACAGTGCATAGAAGCAATTCCCTGCAATGGTAAATAATAATTCATCATGGAGAATAATCCTTTTTTCATTTCGCCACCATACCATGTGCCGCCAATCAGTTGAATTTTCTCTGTCAGGTTAAAAGCAATGTAGACTTCAGAATTTAAACCATGTGCCGCATAATCGCTAAAGCCCTTTTTGGAAGCATTCATCACTACAAAATCAGGTTCTCCATAATTATCGAGTTCTTCTTCTGTAGGGCGAATGAACATATTCTTTACAAAATGAGCCTGCCAGGCCACTTCTACGATAAAGCGAACTTTTAGCCTCGTGTTTTGATTGGCACCGCAAAAAGCATCTACTACATACAATTTTTGGTTGGACAATTGCTCGACGGTATTTTTTTTCAATGCATTCCACGTTTGCTGCGAAATGGCCTTATTATCATTCGGAGATTTTTCAGATGGCCACCAAATGGTATCTTTAGTCACCTCGTCTTTTACAATATATTTGTCTTTTGGAGAACGTCCGGTAAAAACACCAGTCATTACATTTACCGCACCGAGTTCGGTCAGCTGTCCTTTTTCATAACCTTTTAGGTTGGGTTTTAACTCTTCATGAAACAAAAGGTCGTAAGAGGGATTGTAGACGATTTCATCTACATTTTTAATTCCGTACTGTTCTAACGAAATCGATTTCGTAATTTGAGCGTAATTATCCATAGAATTGAGTTTGTGTTGTATAATAATAAAGCGCAAAAGTAAAAATTAAATTTCAGATAGTTTGAAATTATTGAAATATTATGATTTTTTCCTCATAAAATCGATGAAAAGGCAAAACCATGCGATGATTAGTAACAATCCTCCAATTGGAGTGATGAATCCAATGGATTTGGAATTGAATTCAATGAGATGATCTGTAGCTAATAAATAGATCGATCCCGAGAAAAAAAGTGTGCCGGCAATCACGAGATACAAAATGGCTTTTTGCACTTTTAGGCTAATCGTTTTGGAAGTACCTACATAAAGTAAAAAC
>Ga0247814_10000904_pt1 | contig 19794 bp, 16 predicted proteins | sample UWRJL179409R1_FD_179947 | JGI IMG/M metagenome (GOLD analysis project Ga0247814, IMG submission 179947) | Plant litter microbial communities from Arlington Agricultural Research Station in Wisconsin, United States - UWRJ-L179-409R-1 | ecosystem: Environmental > Terrestrial > Plant litter >... | reverse complement strand
CTGCTGACAAATCAGAGATGGGTCACTCTTTACTGAAGCCCTTGGCTTAAACATCATTTTTCGGGCACAATGCACGCCGCTTTTGCCTGGCGCCACTTGCACCGGGCCACTCATTGGATACCGAGGGCTTTACTGCATGTCGAAAGAAGACAGCTTCGAAATGGAAGGCACTGTCGTCGACACCCTGCCCAACACCATGTTTCGTGTGGAGTTGGAAAATGGGCACGTCGTAACCGCGCATATATCCGGCAAGATGCGCAAGAACTACATCCGTATTCTTACCGGCGACAAGGTGCGTGTTGAACTGACGCCCTACGACTTGAGCAAAGGGCGCATTACTTACCGCGCCCGTTAAGCAAGTCTTGTCAAAAACGCCCGGCATCTGCCGGGCGTTTTTGTTCGTCTGAATTTTGTCGAGCGACGAGGGTTTCGTCAGAGCGGACCCCCCCAAAAAAAACCCGCGACTCTTGCGAGACGCGGGGCTTTTTTCGAGCTGCTTTCGGGGCTTAGGCCATTTCGGCCGTGGTCTCGAAGTCGAAGGTCATCTCGCCATCCTTGACGTCGATATGCACAACGCCGCCGTGCTCAGCCAATTCGCCGAACAGGATCTCTTCTGCCAGCGGACGCTTGATCTTGTCCTGAATCAAACGCGCCATTGGTCGAGCGCCCATCTGGGCGTCGTATCCACCTGCCGCCAACCAGCTGCGTGCCTCGTCGGTGACTTCGAGCAGCACTCGCTTGTCTTCCAGTTGCGCCTGAAGCTCGGTAAGGAACTTGTCCACCACACTCTTGATAACCTCGTGACTGAGGCGACCAAATTGAATGATGGTGTCCAGACGGTTGCGGAATTCAGGCGTGAAGCTCTTCTTGATCACCTCCATCGCATCAGACGAGTGGTCCTGATGGGTAAAGCCGATGGATGCGCGCGCTGCCGTTTCCGCGCCAGCGTTGGTGGTCATGATCACGATCACGTTGCGGAAGTCAGCCTTGCGCCCGTTGTTATCGGTCAAGGTCCCGTGATCCATCACCTGCAACAGCAGGTTGAAGACTTCCGGGTGGGCCTTTTCGATTTCATCGAGCAGCAACACGCAATGGGGCTGCTTGGTGATCGCTTCAGTGAGCAAACCGCCCTGATCAAAGCCGACATAGCCTGGAGGCGCACCGATCAGACGCGATACGGTGTGACGCTCCATGTATTCCGACATATCGAAGCGCACCAACTCGATACCCAACGCCTTGGCCAACTGACGTGCCGCTTCGGTCTTGCCGACACCGGTTGGACCGGCGAACAGGAAGGAACCGACCGGTTTGTCCGGCGACTTCAAGCCCGCACGAGACAATTTGATCGCAGTCGACAGCGAATCGATAGCGGCATCCTGACCAAACACCGTCAGCTTGAGATCGCGTTCAAGGTTACGCAGCAGCTCCTTGTCGGAGCTGTTGACGTGTTTAGGCGGAATACGTGCAATTTTCGCGACGATGTCTTCAACTTGCGCCACTTCAATGCGTTTCACACGCTTCTCGACAGGTTGCAGACGCTGGTAGGCACCCGCCTCGTCGATGACGTCGATCGCCTTGTCCGGCATGTGCCGGTCATTGATGTAGCGCGAGGCCAGCTCGGCAGCCGCACGCAGTGCTTCGTCGCTGTACTCGATATTGTGGTGCTGCTCGAAACGCCCTTTGAGGCCCCGAAGAATGCCGATGGTGTCTTCCACCGACGGCTCGGAGACGTCAACCTTCTGGAAGCGGCGCGCCAGGGCGCGATCCTTCTCGAAGATGCCACGAAATTCCTGGAAGGTCGTGGAGCCGATGCAACGGATATCGCCCGAGGAAAGCAGCGGCTTGAGCAGGTTCGAAGCATCCATCACGCCGCCGGATGCAGCACCGGCACCGATGATGGTGTGGATTTCATCGATGAACAGAATGGCATGCGGACGTTTTTTCAGCTCATTGAGCAGCGCCTTGAAGCGTTTCTCAAAATCGCCACGGTACTTGGTCCCGGCCAGCAATGCGCCAAGATCAAGGGAGTAGACGACGCTATTGGCGAGCAGATCAGGCACCTGATTGTCGACAATACGCTTGGCCAGGCCTTCGGCGATTGCAGTCTTGCCTACGCCAGCCTCGCCCACCAGCAGCGGGTTGTTTTTCCGGCGTCTGGCGAGGATTTGCGCAACGCGCTCGACCTCAAGTTCACGACCGACCAGCGGGTCGATACGACCCTGGCGCGCCAGTTCGTTGAGGTTGCTGGCATAGGCATCCAGAGGATTGCCTGAAGAAGAAGACTCACCGCCCTCGTCGTCCTGCATATCTTGCTCACCTTCAGAGTGATCGCCGTGCCCAGGCACTTTAGAAATGCCATGCGCGATGTAGTTGACAACATCGATGCGTGCAACGCTCTGCTGCTTGAGCAGAAACACTGCCTGGCTTTCCTGCTCACTGAAAATTGCAACCAGCACGTTGGCGCCGGTGACTTCACGCTTGCCGGAACTCTGTACGTGGAACACCGCACGCTGCAGCACACGCTGGAAGCCCAGGGTTGGCTGGGTTTCGCGATCTTCGTCGTGCACCGGGATCAACGGCGTGGTGGAGTCGATGAACTCCTGCAGATCATGCTTGAGCTTATCGAGGTTTGCGCCGCAGGCACGCAGAACAGTGGCGGCAGCCTCATTATCCAATAGAGCCAGCAGGAGGTGCTCGACGGTCATGAATTCATGACGCTTGGAGCGAGCCTCCTTGAAGGCCAGATTGAGGGTGACTTCGAGCTCACGGTTTAACATAGCTTCACCTCATACCCAAGTGGTCGGCGTTTAACCGTCCTTCTCGATCTCACAGAGCAGCGGATGCTGGCTTTCCCTGGCGTATTGGTTCACCTGCGTTGCCTTGGTCTCGGCGATGTCGCGGGTAAACAATCCACATACTGCCCGTCCCTCTGTATGGACGGCCAGCATGACCTTGGTCGCCAGCTCACGATTCAGGTTAAAAAACACCTCGAGCACTTCAACAACGAAATCCATCGGGGTGTAATCGTCGTTAAATAAAACCACCTTGTACATCGGCGGCGCCTGTAGCGTCGGCTTGGCGTCCTGAACTGCGATGCCAGCCGCATCATCCTCACGGGAACCTGGACTGTCCTGATTGAATGTTAGTCGAATCTTGCTGATTGCATGCATGGAAAGAAGAGTTCGTAGAAGGCGGATTGAAAATAATTAGCCTCAGTCTGACCGGTTTTCAAACGGACCGCCGCATGACCTTGACTATCGGCTAAACGGTGTTACAAACAATAGAACCCACATTGGGTAAAAAGGGTCCGCGCAGTCAACCAAAATTTTTTTAGGTCCGGCGGATGAGGTGGATGATACTCCCAACGGAGTCCTTTGCAGAGGGATGTGACTATGCTCAGCGGTAAGGTCAAGTGGTTCAATAATGCAAAAGGCTATGGCTTCATCCTTGCCGACGGCAAAGACGAAGATCTGTTCGCCCATTACTCGGCCATCAAGATGGACGGCTACAAAACCCTCAAGGCTGGCCAGGCGGTCAATTTTGAGATCATTCAGGGGCCCAAGGGCTTGCATGCTGTGGAGATTCAGGCAGCTGTCGTAAGCGATAACGCTTCGGCACCCGCTGAAACCCCAAGTCACGCAAGCAAGACCGATAAAGTTACTGCCTGACGACTCCCGGCGTGCGACCCATCTACGCCAAATGACAAATCGGCCGGTTCAGAGACTTGAACCGGCCGATTTGGCTTACCTCGCAGCCGTCAGATTCACATGTGAGATATCAGCGCATCGCCGAAGGCCGAAGACGACAACAGCGTCGCACCGTCCATCAGGCGCTCGAAATCATAGGTAACAGTTTTCGCGGAAATCGCGCCGTTTGTGCCTTTGATGATCAGGTCTGCCGCTTCGACCCAACCCATGTGACGCAGCATCATCTCGGCGGACAAAATCAACGAACCCGGATTGACCTGATCCTTGCCCGCATATTTGGGTGCCGTGCCGTGCGTAGCCTCGAACATCGCGACCGTGTCGGAAAGGTTGGCCCCCGGCGCGATGCCGATCCCGCCCACTTCGGCTGCCAAAGCATCAGAAAGATAGTCGCCGTTGAGGTTCAGCGTCGCAATCACGTCATATTCGGCGGGGCGCAGCAGAATCTGCTGGAGCATTGCATCGGCGATGGCGTCCTTGACGATGACATTTCTGCCGGTCCTCGGGTTCTTGAACTGCATCCACGGACCGCCATCGAGCAGCGTGGCGCCGAACTCCTGGGCCGCAATCTCGTAGGCCCACTCCTTGAAGGCGCCTTCGGTGAATTTCATGATGTTGCCTTTATGCACAATGGTCAGCGACTCACGGTCGTTGTCCACCACATACTGCAAGGCCTTGCGCGCCAGGCGCTGCGTCCCCTCCTTTGAAACCGGCTTGACGCCGATCCCGCAGTCCTGATCGAAACGAATCTTGGTGACACCCATTTCCTCCTTGAGGAACTTGATGACCTTGATTGCTTCGGGCGAGCCGGCTTTCCACTCGATCCCGGCATAGATATCTTCGGAGTTTTCCCGAAAGATCGTCATGTCGACGTCGCCGGGCTTCTTGACCGGGCTGGGCACACCTTCGAACCAGCGCACCGGGCGCAGGCAGACATACAAGTCCAGCTGCTGGCGCAGGGCGACGTTCAAGGAACGAATGCCGCCACCGACCGGGGTTGTCAGCGGTCCCTTGATGGAAACGACGTAATCCTTGACTGCATCCAGGGTTTCCTGGGGCAGCCAGGTGTCCTGATCGTAAACCTGGGTCGCCTTTTCGCCCGCATAGACTTCCATCCAGGAGATCTTGCGCTGGCCGCCGTAGGCTTTTTCGACGGCCGCGTCGACCACCTTGATCATGACCGGGCTGATATCAACGCCGATGCCGTCACCTTCGATGAAGGGAATGATCGGGTTATCAGGCACGTTCAAGGAGTGATCCGCATTGACGGTGATCTTTTCGCCAACGGCTGGAACCTGAATCTTCTGGTAGCCCATTGTTGTTGTACTCCCTATGGCTTGTAGTGCGGTGGGGGTGTTGGGACTGTTGAGACATCCTGGCCGATTGAGCGTAGTCAGTGGTGGCTCTGCCCGCAAACTACCGACCGCGCCGCCCGGCAGGCAAAGCGTTGCGAGCCATTGCCGGGCAAGAATACAGAGGGGGTTGCAGCCTCGACCCTCGACCAACGGCCTATATCGCTCATTCGTTAGCACGCATAGCATTAATGCTTAAGACCAAGGGTTTGATATACTCCCGGCGTGACTACCGGGTCATAGGGGTTGACCAGTCTGAAACCTGACGTTCAGCCTTTATAGGCGTTGGGCTGCCATAACAGCTCACCGCTCGACGCTCGACTGATGCACCCACCATCATCAATCGCGAATAAACCTCGACTTAGGCTCATGAAGCGACTGTGAGCAAGAGTGCATACCCTGCGCGCATCGAGATTTTGTGCATGCTCAGCAAAGAGAGTTCATACGAAATGTCCAACCGCTCGAAGATCATCTACACCTTCACCGACGAAGCCCCTGCCCTCGCCACCTACTCGCTGCTCCCTATCATCGAAGCGTTCACCGCCTCCTCTGATATCGACGTTGAAACGCGAGACATCTCTCTGGCAGCCCGCGTTCTTTCCAGCTTCCCGGAATCGCTGCGCGCCGATCAGCAAGTAGCGGATCATCTTGCCGAACTGGGCAACCTGGCCACCACGCCAGAAGCCAACATCATCAAGCTGCCCAACATCAGTGCCTCGGTCCCGCAACTCAAAGCGACTATCAAAGAACTGCAGGAGCAGGGCTTTGCTATTCCCGACTACCCGGAAGCACCGAGCACCGACGCTGAAAAAGACGTTCGCGCCCGCTACGACAAGACCAAAGGCAGCGCCGTGAACCCGGTTCTGCGCGAAGGCAACTCTGATCGTCGCGCCCCGCTGTCGGTCAAGAACTACGCCCGCAAACACCCGCACAAAATGGGCGCGTGGAGCCCCGAGTCCAAATCTCACGTCGCTTACATGAGCGAAGGCGATTTCTACGGCAGCGAAAAAGCCGCCCTGATTGAAGCCGCCGGCAGCGTCAAGATCGAGCTGATCGCCCAAGACGGCACGACCACCGTTCTGAAAGAAAAGACTGCTGTGAAAGCAGGCGAAATCATCGATTGCTCCACCATGAGCAAAAACGCCCTGCGCAACTTCATCGCCGCCGAAATCGAAGACGCCAAGGCCAAGGGCGTACTGTTCTCCGTGCACTTGAAAGCCACCATGATGAAGGTCTCCGACCCGATCATGTTTGGCCAGATCGTCGCTGAGTACTACAAAGACGCACTGACCAAGCACGCTGACATTCTCAAGCAAGTCGGCTTCAGCCTGAACAACGGCATTGGCGATCTGTACGACCGCATCACTGTGCTGCCAGCCGAGAAACAAGCCGAAATCAAGGCAGACATCGAAGCCGTCTACGCCGTGCGCGCACCGCTGGCGATGGTCAACTCCGACAAAGGCATCACCAACCTGCACGTGCCGAGCGACGTGATCGTCGACGCATCGATGCCGGCCATGATCCGTGACTCCGGCAAAATGTGGGGCGCCGACGGCGAACTGCACGACACCAAGGCCGTAATCCCGGACCGCTGCTACGCAACCATCTATCAGGCCACCATCGAAGACTGCAAGAAACACGGCGCCTTCGATCCAACCACCATGGGCAGCGTGCCTAACGTGGGCCTGATGGCGCAGAAAGCCGAAGAGTACGGCTCCCACGACAAGACCTTCCACATCCAGGCCGATGGCGTTGTGCGCGTCACCGACAGCGACGGCAAATTGCTGATGGAACAAAAGGTTGAAGCGGGCGATATCTGGCGCATGTGCCAGGCCAAGGACGCGCCGATCCAGGATTGGGTCAAACTGGCCGTCAACCGCGCTCGCGCCAGCAACACCCCGGCGGTGTTCTGGCTCGACCCGGTCCGCGCCCACGACGGCGTGATGATCGAAAAAGTCCAGAAGTACCTGCGTGACCATGATACTTCGGGTCTGGACATCCGCATCATGTCGCCTGTCGATGCGATGAACTTCACCCTGGAGCGCACGCGCGCCGGCAAGGACACCATTTCGGTGACTGGTAACGTGCTGCGCGACTACCTGACCGACCTGTTCCCGATCATGGAACTGGGCACCAGCGCCAAGATGCTGTCGATCGTCCCGCTGATGAGCGGTGGCGGCCTGTTCGAAACCGGCGCGGGCGGCTCTGCTCCGAAACACGTTCAGCAACTGGTTGAAGAAAACTTCCTGCGCTGGGATTCGCTGGGTGAGTTCCTGGCTCTGGCTGCTTCCCTGGAACACCTGGGCAGCACCTATAACAATCCCAAAGCGCTGGTTCTGTCCAAGACTCTGGATCAGGCTACCGGTGAGTTCCTGGACCGCAACAAGTCGCCTTCGCGCAAAGTCGGCAACATCGACAACCGCGGCAGCCACTTCTACCTGGCGCTTTTCTGGGCTCAGGCACTCGCGGCCCAGAACGACGACGCGGCTCTGAAAGCGCAGTTCACCCCGCTGGCGAAAACCCTGGCCGACAACGAAGAAAAAATCGTTGCCGAGCTCAATGCCGTTCAAGGCAAGCCTGCGGACATCGGCGGTTACTACTACCCGAACGCCGAACTGACCAGCAAGATCATGCGCCCAAGTGCAACCTTGAACGCCGCGATCGCTTCGCTGGTTTAAGGCTGCATCGGTCAGGCGTCTAAAAACGCCTGCTGTTAAAGGAACCCCGGCCTCGCGCCGGGGTTTCTGTATCTGCGACAGGCATAACCTCAGCACTGTCGCGACCACCGTTTGCACAGGGAAACTGACCATGCAATGGCAAGCCCACGTTACCGTCGCAACCATTGTCGAAGATCAGGGCCGCTTCCTGATCGTCGAAGAGCTCAAAGCCGGTAAAGCCGTACTCAACCAGCCCGCCGGCCATCTGGACCCGAATGAAACCCTGCAAAACGCCGCAGTGCGCGAAACCCTGGAAGAAACCGGCTGGGACGTCGAACTCACCAGCGTCATCGGGATATACCTGTACACCGCGCCCAGCAACGGCGTGACCTACCAGCGTATTTGCTTCGCCGCCAAACCGCTGCGGCATCATCCCGACTATCAGCTGGACGATGGCATCATCGGCCCGCTGTGGCTGACCCGTGATCAATTGCAGGCTGAACAGGATCGCTGGCGCAGCGAGCTGGTGATGCGCTGCGTAGACGATTACCTGAGCGGCGAGCACTTCAGTCTGAGCCTGCTGCGCGACAGCGTGTGAGACTCGGCGAGCTCAGCCTGTTAGAATCGCGTCCTTTTCGAAGCCACACATTGAATCCCTATGCGTGATCCAGCCCTTTCCGATTCAGCAACGAAGCGCGTCATCGTCGGCATGTCCGGCGGCGTAGATTCTTCCGTTTCCGCCGTTCTGCTCATGGAGCAGGGTTATCAGGTGGAAGGCTTGTTCATGAAGAACTGGGAAGAAGACGATGGAACGGACTACTGCACCGCTCGCGAAGACCTGGCAGACGCCCAGGCCGTCTGCGACAAGATTGGCATCAAGCTGCACACCGCCAACTTCGCCGCAGAGTACTGGGACAACGTGTTCGAGCATTTCCTGGCCGAATACAAGGCCGGCCGGACGCCGAACCCTGACATCCTCTGCAACCGCGAAATCAAGTTCAAGGCGTTTCTCGACTACGCCCTGATGCTCGGCGCCGACCTGATTGCCACCGGCCACTACGTGCGCCGCCGCGACATCGACGGCCGCACTGAACTGCTCAAGGGTCTGGACGCGAACAAAGACCAGAGCTACTTCCTGCATGCCGTGGGCGGCGAGCAGATCGCCAGGACCTTGTTTCCGGTCGGTGAGCTGGAAAAACCCGCGGTACGCGCCATCGCCGAAAAACACGGCCTGGCCACCGCCAAGAAGAAAGACTCCACCGGCATCTGCTTTATCGGCGAACGTCGCTTCACGGATTTCCTGCGTCAATACCTGCCCGCCCAACCCGGCGAGATCAAGACTACCGAAGGTGAAGTCATCGGCCGCCACAGCGGCTTGATGTACCACACCATCGGCCAGCGCCAGGGTCTGGGCATCGGTGGTTTGAAAGACGCCAGCGATGACCCGTGGTACGTGCTGGTCAAGGATCTGGAAAACAACGAGTTGATCGTCGGCCAGGGCAACGACCATCCATGGCTGTTCTCCCAGGCACTGATCGCCTCGCAGATCTACTGGGTCAACCCGGTCGACCTGAGCACGCCGCGCAGGCTGACGGCCAAAGTGCGTTATCGCCAGGGCGATCAGCAGTGCACGCTGGAACAGACCGCTGATGGCTATCGAGCCAGTTTCGACGAGCCTCAACGTGCCGTGACACCCGGCCAGTCCGTGGTGTTCTACGACGGCGAAATCTGCCTGGGTGGCGGCGTGATTGAAATCGCCGAACCCTGGCACAGCAAGGACAAGCGTTGATGACCCCGATTCAGGAACAACTCACCGCCCTGGGCGGTGTCTTTCAGGCCGCCGTGCTGGTGGACCGCATCGCCAAGACCGGGCAATCCAGCGAGGCGGCGATGACCTGCATGCTCGGCAGCCTGCTGGTGCTGGACCCCAAGGACACGCTGGACGTATATGGCGGCGACGATCTGAACCTGCGCGAAGGCTATCGCGCACTGGCCAGCGCCCTGGAGCGTGATCCGGCGACGCTGCAACGCGAACCGCTGCGCTACGCCTTGTCGATGTTGGGCCTTGAGCGCCAGCTGGCCAAGCGTGACGACATGCTGGAAATCATCGGCAAGCGCCTGCCGCAGATTCAATCCCAGGCCGAGCATTTTGGCGTTGCCCATGAAAACGTGGTTTCCGCCTGCGGCGCGCTGTATCAGGACACGCTGAGCACCCTGCGCCAGCGGATCCAGGTCCACGGCGACATGCGCAACCTGCAACAACCGAACAACGCGTCGAAGATCCGCGCCCTGTTACTGACCGGTATACGCTCGGCCCGTCTGTGGCGACAAGTTGGCGGTCACCGCTGGCAGTTGGTCGTGAGCCGGCGCAAGCTATTGAAAGAATTGTACCCACTGATGCACGGCTGATTCGCCGGGCATCAGTAACCTGTATTTACAAACGCCGCGCACCATACGCTGGTCAGACCGCACGGATCTGGCCCGTTTTTCATGTATGATACGCGCCCCATTTCGTTGCCCGACTGTCCGAGAACACCCCATGCAGCTTTCTTCGCTCACTGCGGTTTCCCCTGTAGACGGCCGCTACGCCGGCAAAACTCAGGCTTTGCGCCCAATTTTCAGCGAATACGGGTTGATCCGTTTTCGCGTCATGGTTGAAGTGCGCTGGCTCCAGCGCCTGGCCGCACACCCCGAAATTACCGAAGTCCCGGCGTTTTCCGCCGAAGCCAACGCGATTCTCAACACCCTGGCTGAAGACTTCTCGATCACCCACGCCGAGCGTGTGAAAGAGATCGAGCGCACCACCAACCACGACGTCAAAGCCGTGGAATACCTGCTCAAGGAACAGGCTGCCAAGCTGCCTGAACTGAACAAGATCAGTGAGTTCATCCACTTCGCCTGCACCAGCGAGGACATCAACAACCTGTCCCACGCCCTGATGCTGCGCGAAGGCCGTGACAACGTCATGCTGCCGTTGATGCGCCAGATCGCCGAGTCCATTCGCGAACTGGCCATCCGTTTCGCTGACGTGCCAATGCTGTCGCGCACTCACGGTCAACCGGCTTCGCCGACGACCCTGGGCAAAGAGCTGGCGAACGTCGTTTACCGTCTGGAGCGTCAGATCAGCCAGATCGCAGCAGTACCACTGCTGGGCAAGATCAACGGCGCGGTCGGCAACTACAACGCGCACATCTCGGCCTACCCGGCCATTGACTGGGAAGCCAACGCGCGCGCCTTCATCGAAGACGAACTGGGCCTGGGCTTCAACCCCTACACCACCCAGATCGAGCCGCATGACTACATCGCCGAGCTGTTCGACGCGATTGCCCGCTTCAACACGATCCTGATCGACTTCGACCGCGATATCTGGGGTTACATTTCCCTGGGCTATTTCAAGCAGCGCACCATCGCCGGTGAAATCGGTTCGTCGACCATGCCGCACAAGGTCAACCCGATCGACTTCGAAAACTCCGAAGGCAACCTGGGCATCGCCAACGCGCTGTTCCAGCATCTGGCCAGCAAACTGCCGATCTCCCGCTGGCAGCGTGACCTGACTGACTCGACAGTGCTGCGCAATCTGGGCGTGGGCTTCGCTCACAGCGTCATTGCCTACGAAGCCAGCCTCAAGGGCATCAGCAAGCTGGAGCTCAACGAGCAGAAGATCGCCGCCGATCTGGACGCTTGCTGGGAAGTGCTGGCCGAGCCGATCCAGACCGTGATGCGCCGCTACGACATCGAAAACCCGTACGAAAAGCTCAAGGAACTGACCCGCGGCAAGGGCATCAGCCCAGAAGTGCTGCAGACGTTCATTGACGGCCTGGACATGCCAGCCGAAGCCAAGGCCGAGCTGAAAAAGCTGACGCCGGCCAATTACATCGGCAACGCCGTGGCTCAAGCCAAGCGCATTTGACCCACGTTTAACAGTTGCACACGCCCGGCAGTGCCGGGCGTTTTTATTCCTGTCTATAAAACACGTTTTTTCAATAGGTTACACATGAATCCTGATATTCCTCTTCAATTGTTGGGCGGCATCAGCGCTCGCGTCTTCCTGCGTGACTACTGGCAGAAAAAACCCCTGCTGATCCGACAGGCGATACCGGGCTTCGAAAGCCCGCTCGATCCTGACGAACTGGCCGGCCTTGCCCTGGAAGAAGAAGTCGAGTCGCGCCTGGTCATTGAAAACGGCGAACGCCCGTGGGAACTGCGTCGCGGCCCTTTCGCCGAAGACGAATTCAGCAAACTCCCGGAACGTGAATGGACCCTGCTGGTACAGGCAGTGGACCAGTTCGTCCCGGAAGTCAGCGAGCTGCTGGAAAATTTCCGTTTCCTGCCGAGCTGGCGTATCGACGATGTGATGATCAGCTATGCCGCACCGGGTGGCAGCGTTGGCCCGCACTTCGATAACTACGATGTATTTTTGCTGCAAGGCCACGGCAAACGCCACTGGCAGATCGGCCAGATGTGCGATTCCGAGAGCGCGCTGCTGCAACATGCAGACCTGCGCATCCTCGCTGACTTCCAGAGCACCGAAGAGTGGACCCTGGAACCCGGCGACATGCTCTACCTCCCACCGCGCCTGGCTCACTGCGGTGTTGCGGTCGATGAATGCCTGACCTACTCGGTCGGCTTTCGCGCACCCAGCGCAGCCGAAGTGCTCACCCACTTCACCGACTTCCTCAGCCAGTTCATCCCTGACGAAGACCGCTACACCGACGCCGACGCCCAACCGATCAGTGACCCGCACCAGATTCAACATGACGCGCTGGATCGCCTGAAAGCCTTGCTGGCCGAACACATGAGCGACGAGCGCCTGCTGCTCACCTGGTTCGGCCAGTTCATGACCGAGCCACGCTACCCGGAACTGGTGGTGGGTCCCGAGCTTGAGGAAGAAGACTTGCTCGGCAGTCTGGAACAGGGTGCAGTTCTCATCCGCAACCCAAGCGCACGCCTGGCATGGTCCGAAGTTGACGAAGACCTGCTACTGTTCGCCAGCGGCCAGAGCCGCCTGTTGCCCGGCCACCTGCGTGAGCTGCTGAAAATGATCTGTGCCGCCGATGCGTTGCACAGCGAAAATCTTGCTCCGTGGCTGAGCGATGAACATGGACGAAACCTGCTCTGTGAACTGGTCAAACAAGGAAGCCTGGGATTTGCCGATGAATAAAATCCACGTCCGAGTCGCCGACTGGCAAAAGGACAACATTGAGATTCGCAGAATTCGCGAAGCGGTGTTTATCGCGGAACAGTCCGTGCCAGCAGAGCTGGAATGGGACGCCGAAGATGCCGGCGCGATTCATTTCCTGGCCTATGAAGGTGATTTCCCGATTGGCACCGCACGGCTGCTGCCGGACGGAGAGATCGGCAGACTGTCGGTTCTCAAGGACTGGCGCGGCCTGAAAGTCGGCGATGCGCTGCTCAACGCGGTCATCGACGATGCCGAGCGACGCGGCCTCAAACCACAGAAGCTCAGCGCTCAGGTGCATGCCACAGCGTTTTATCAGCGCCATGGCTTTACTGTTGTCAGCGCAGAGTTTCTGGAAGCTGGCCTTCCCCACGTCGACATGGTCCGCGATATCCGCTGATCTCCCGATACGGCAAATAAGCGCCCCGCACCTCATTTCAGCCTGACCAGGCCGGGATGAGGTTGCGGGGCGTTTTGCCATTCACGATTCAACTTGCCCCCTCTCAGGCCGACAAAGTGGCAAACTCAAGTCTTTCCAGACGTATCAGTGGAGATAGGGACATGTTCCTGCGCAGCCTGCTCACCTCAATACTCATCACATGTAGCGTGTGCGTCATGGCCGCTACCGAAGTCGTCCCGCTCAATTTTCGCACCAGCGATGAACTGCTGCCGGTGGCGAAATCGTTCCTCGGCCAGGACGGCAAAGTCAGCGCTTACAACAACCAACTGATCATCAATGCCGAGCCGCGCAAGATCGACGAGCTGCGGGCATTGATCACCCAACTCGACACCGCACCCAAGCGCCTGCTGATCAGCGTCGACACCAGCGACAGCGCAGCACGCAACACTCAAGGCGCCAATCAGTCGCGCATCATCAATTACGGCACCGCCAGTCGTGAAGGTGGCGTCCAGCAAGTGCAGACCACTGAAGGTGCGCCTGCACTGATCCAGATCGGGCAGAGTGTGCCACTGACCACCTCCCAGTCCGATTCCTATGGCTATGCACAGAGCAACACCGAGTACCGCAACGTCACCCAAGGCTTCTACGTGACCGCCAGCGTCACCGGCGACAGGGTGCACCTGAGCATCATCACCAACCGTGATCGCCTGAGCCAGGAGCGACCGGACGTCATCAAGGTACAAAGCACTGACAGCCAGGTCAGTGGACGCCTGGGCGAATGGATCACCCTCGCCGGTGCCAGCGACCAGTCGGTCGCCGATCAGCAAGGTCTGGCTAACCGCTATTCCACCCAAGGCCGGGAAGACATGACCCTGCGCGTCAAGGTCGAAACCCTCGACTGAAGCCGCTACCTGTCAGCGGTCGCAGAGAAATCAGCACCGAAGGGGCCGAAACTGACTGATTAGTCGTATTAGACCAAAGATGTAGTGGACGTAAAAAAGCACTACAAAACGTTTGACGGACTAAAAACGACGAGGCATGATTGCCCCGCTCCCGCTAATCAGAGGCCCTGCAAAGAGCCTTCGGATCGCGCTCTAACCTACCCAACTGAGCCGATTCGTGTCTGTACCGCCCACAAGGCAGTTTGACGAGGTTGCTACTGGAACGAAGTTGTCCTGAGGGACGGAAGCGTAATCGGTCGATAGCTCAACCCGTCAAGTGACTGCATCAAGGCATCCACGAGCCGAACTGCAGACATGGGTCAGGCCATATGCCCGCTCTTCCCGACCTGAGCTCATCGTTCACCCGTCGCAACCACGCAAACCAGGCTCGATCAGCCACTTCTCTGATTAGCGAGCAGCCATCCATGTGCCTTCGATAACCGGGGCGTTTTGGCGGAGCAAGGAATTTTCCACCCAAAACCGATGCGATACTTTTGCGACGAGGTTTATCTCCATGGCACTGACACGCGAACAACAAATAGCAGCTCTCGAAAAAGACTGGGCTGAAAATCCGCGCTGGAAAAACGTGACCCGTACTTATTCCGCCGCTGATGTCGTCCGCCTGCGTGGCTCGGTTCAACCTGAACACACATTCGCCAAGCTGGGCGCGGAAAAGCTCTGGAATCTGGTCACCCAGGGTGCCAAGCCGTCGTTCCGCCCTGACAAAGACTTCGTCAACTGCATGGGTGCCCTGACCGGCGGCCAGGCTGTGCAGCAGGTCAAAGCCGGCATTCAGGCGATTTACCTGTCCGGCTGGCAAGTGGCCGCTGACAACAACTCGGCAGAATCGATGTACCCGGATCAGTCGCTGTACCCGGTGGACTCGGTGCCTACCGTGGTCAAGCGCATCAACAATTCGTTCCGCCGTGCCGACCAGATCCAGTGGAAAGCCGGTAAAAACCCGGGCGACGAAGGCTATATCGACTACTTCGCGCCAATCGTTGCCGATGCCGAAGCCGGTTTTGGCGGCGTGCTGAACGCTTACGAACTGATGAAAAGCATGATCGAAGCTGGCGCTGCCGGTGTTCACTTCGAAGATCAGCTGGCCTCGGTGAAGAAATGCGGGCACATGGGCGGCAAGGTATTGGTGCCGACTCAAGAAGCCGTGCAAAAGCTGACGGCTGCGCGCCTGGCCGCGGACGTCGCTGGCGTACCGACCATTATCCTGGCCCGTACCGACGCGAACGCCGCTGACTTGCTGACCTCGGACTGCGACCCGTACGACAAAGAGTTCGTGACCGGCACCCGCACGCCAGAAGGCTTCTATAAAGTCCGTGCCGGCCTGGACCAGGCGATTTCCCGCGGCCTGGCCTATGCGCCGTACGCCGACCTGATCTGGTGTGAAACCGCCAAACCGGATCTGGACGAAGCTCGTCGCTTCGCCGAAGCGATCAAAAAGGAATACCCGGACCAACTGCTGTCTTACAACTGCTCGCCATCCTTCAACTGGAAGAAGAACCTGGACGACGCGACCATTGCGAAGTTTCAGCGCGAGCTGTCGGCAATGGGCTACAAACACCAGTTCATCACCCTGGCCGGCATCCACAACATGTGGCACAGCATGTTCAACCTGGCGCACGACTACGCCCGCAACGACATGACTGCCTACGTGAAACTGCAAGAGCAGGAATTCGCGGACGCCGCCAAAGGCTACACCTTCGTGCAGCATCAGCAGGAAGTCGGCACTGGCTACTTCGACGACATGACCACGGTCATTCAAGGTGGCGCTTCATCGGTAACGGCGCTGACCGGCTCCACCGAAGAAGAACAGTTCCACTGATTGGCTTGCACCTGATATGAAAAACCGCCCTCCGGGGCGGTTTTTTTATGCGTAATGCCGAAGCCAACCGCCCACCCGATCACTTTCTTGCGTTGGAGGCTTGCCCGCCACGAATGATGCTCGCCGATCCGACGCCATCGGGGACGAGCCCCTCCTACCGCTTGCACAAATCAGGTAGGACCGGACTTGTCCGGGAAGACGTTGACGCAAACACCGCAGTGGCGTCAGGCAAAATGATGTCGGCAAATCCGACGCCTTCGGGGACAAGTCCCCTCCTACCGGTTTGCACAAATCAGGTAGGACCGGACTTGTCCGGGAAGACGTTGACGCAAAACACCGCACTGGTGTCAGGCCAAATGATGTCGGCTAATCCGACGCCATGGGGGACGAGCCCCCTCCTACCGGTTTGCACAAATCAGGTAGGACCGGACTTGTCCGGGAAGACGTTGACGCAAAACACCGCACCGGTGTCAGGCAAAATGATGTCGGCTAATCCGACGCCATCGGGGACAAGTCCCCTTCTACCGGTTTGCACAAATCAGGTAGGACCGGACTTGTCCGGGAAGACGTTGACGCAAAACACCGCACCGGTGTCAGGCAAAATGATGTCGGCTAATCCGACGCCTTCGCGGGCAAGCCTCGCTCCAACGAACACCCTCTGACTGACAGTCCATTACTAGTTGCAACTTGCTGTTGTAATAAAGACTCATTGTTCTGCGTATTCTATTGAAAACCGGCAATCGACATCAAATGATACTTATTATCATTTAGCAATCAATCCTTGTTCCTTACATTTTGCAGGAAACATTATTAACCAAAACCCTGCCAATGCCCGCCCCGCCTGCCCCCAAGCCGATACCCCTGTGCGCAAGTGATTAATTCGCCAAATTAATTTGATGTAGAAAATTTACTTGCTAACTGTTTACCCATAAAATCACCGCGATCGATGTCGCTGCGACATATAGTCACTGCCTATACTCTATTCAAGCCCAGAGACCTTTGATCTCTGTCAAGGAAATCCAGCATGCACGAACCGACAGGATTGATTGCCCACAACTGGGGCTTCGCCATTTTCCTTTTAGGTGTTGTCGGCCTCTGCGCCTTCATGCTTGGTGTCTCCAGCCTTCTGGGCAGCAAAGCCTGGGGCCGTAGCAAAAACGAACCGTTCGAGTCCGGCATGCTGCCCACTGGCAGCGCCCGCTTGCGCCTTTCGGCAAAATTCTATCTGGTCGCGATGCTATTCGTGATCTTCGACATTGAAGCCCTCTTTCTCTTTGCCTGGTCTGTGTCCGTCCGCGAAAGCGGCTGGACCGGATTCGTCGAAGCACTCGTTTTCATAGCAATTCTGTTGGCAGGTCTTGTCTACCTATGGCGGGTTGGGGCGCTGGATTGGGCTCCTGAAGGTCGCCGTATTCGGCAAGCGAAGCTGAAACAATGAGGCTTTGGCGATGCAATATAATCTCACCAGGATCGACCCGGATGCTCCCAATGAAGAGTATCCAATCGGCAAGCGGGAAACTGTTTCCGATCCGTTAGAAGACCAAGTCCACAAAAACATCTACATGGGCAAGCTGGAAGACGTGCTGAACGGTGCGGTCAACTGGGGGCGTAAAAACTCCTTGTGGCCTTACAACTTCGGCCTGTCGTGCTGCTATGTGGAAATGACCACCGCCTTCACGGCGCCCCACGACATCGCCCGCTTCGGCGCCGAGGTTATCCGGGCATCGCCGCGTCAGGCGGATTTCATGGTTATTGCCGGGACCTGCTTCATCAAGATGGCGCCGATCATTCAGCGCCTCTACGAGCAAATGCTCGAACCTAAATGGGTCATTTCCATGGGTTCGTGTGCTAACTCCGGTGGCATGTATGACATTTATTCCGTGGTTCAGGGCGTGGACAAGTTCCTGCCCGTGGATGTCTATGTGCCTGGCTGCCCGCCCCGCCCCGAAGCATTTCTGCAAGGCTTGATGCTGTTGCAGGAATCCATCGGCCAGGAGCGTCGCCCTCTGTCCTGGGTCGTCGGTGAACAAGGCGTGTATCGCGCCGAGATGCCGTCGCAAAAGGAACAGCGCCGCGAACAGCGAATCGCAGTGACCAATCTGCGCAGCCCCGACGAAGTCTGATCCAGTTCTGTTCCTTATAAAGAGACGAGAACCTGGCTTCATTCTTTACGTTGACCGAAAGCGATAAAAAAATCATGACTACAGGCAGTGCTCTGTACATCCCGCCTTACAAGGCTGACGACCAAGATGTCGTCATTGAACTGAACAACCGTTTTGGCGCCGAAGCGTTCAGCGCCCAGCCGACCCGCACTGGCATGCCTGTGCTGTGGGTCGAGCGCGCGCGGTTGATCGAAGTGCTGACGTTCCTGCGTCAGCTGCCCAAACCCTACGTCATGCTGTACGACCTGCATGGCATGGACGAGCGCCTGCGCACCAAGCGTCAAGGCTTGCCGGGTGCCGACTTCAGCGTTTTCTACCACTTGCTGTCGATCGAGCGTAACAGCGACGTGATGATCAAGGTTGCCTTGTCCGAGAGCGACCTGAGCGTGCCGACGGTGACGGGCATCTGGCCAAACGCCAACTGGTACGAGCGCGAAGTCTGGGACATGTTCGGTATCGACTTCCCCGGTCACCCGCACCTGACCCGGATCATGATGCCGCCGACCTGGGAAGGTCACCCGCTGCGCAAGGACTTCCCGGCCCGTGCCACCGAATTCGACCCGTTCAGCCTGACCCTTGCCAAGCAGCAACTGGAAGAGGAAGCCGCGCGTTTCCGTCCGGAAGACTGGGGCATGAAGCGTTCCGGCACCAACGAAGACTACATGTTCCTCAACCTGGGCCCGAACCACCCTTCGGCCCACGGTGCGTTCCGCATCATCCTGCAACTGGACGGTGAAGAGATCGTCGATTGCGTCCCCGACATCGGTTACCACCACCGTGGTGCCGAGAAGATGGGCGAGCGTCAGTCCTGGCATAGCTTCATCCCGTACACCGACCGGATCGACTACCTCGGCGGCGTGATGAACAACCTGCCGTATGTGCTTTCGGTAGAAAAACTGGCTGGCATCAAGGTGCCGGAGAAAGTCGACGTCATCCGTATCATGATGGCCGAGTTCTTCCGGATCACCAGTCACCTGCTGTTCCTGGGGACTTACATCCAGGACGTGGGCGCCATGACGCCGGTGTTCTTCACCTTCACCGACCGGCAAAAAGCCTACACCGTGATCGAAGCCATCACCGGTTTCCGTCTGCACCCGGCCTGGTATCGCATCGGTGGCGTCGCGCACGACCTGCCACGCGGCTGGGAGAAACTGGTCAAGGATTTCGTCGAGTGGATGCCCAAGCGTCTGGACGAATATCAAAAGGCAGCTCTGGACAACAGCATCCTGCGCGGCCGAACCATCGGCGTCGCGGCGTACAACACCAAGGAAGCGCTGGAATGGGGCGTCACGGGCGCCGGCCTGCGCTCCACCGGTTGCGATTTCGACATCCGCAAGGCGCGGCCTTATTCGGGTTACGAGAACTTCGAATTCGAAGTGCCGCTGGCCGTCAATGGCGATGCCTATGACCGCTGCATCGTGCGCGTCGAAGAAATGCGCCAGAGCATCAAGATCATCGAGCAGTGCATGCGCAACATGCCGGAAGGCCCGTACAAGGCGGATCACCCGCTGACTACGCCGCCACCGAAAGAGCGCACCCTGCAGCACATCGAGACCCTG
>Ga0247814_10000903_pt1 | contig 19831 bp, 28 predicted proteins | sample UWRJL179409R1_FD_179947 | JGI IMG/M metagenome (GOLD analysis project Ga0247814, IMG submission 179947) | Plant litter microbial communities from Arlington Agricultural Research Station in Wisconsin, United States - UWRJ-L179-409R-1 | ecosystem: Environmental > Terrestrial > Plant litter >... | reverse complement strand
CACCCACTCATCTGGAATCGATTCATCAAAATCATAAAGTCTGCGTGCATGCGCTGCCATCGCTTTGCGCATACCGTTGTTACCCATGTGGTGACCGTCATGCAAAAAAGTATGCAGAATTGGGAAAGAGGCAACCGTTAATATAGAGGGAGCCAGACCGTTAATCACAGCACTCCCATCATTATCAACTCGTGTTTGATTCATCATAACAGCACCAGCGATGAGATCCGTAAAAAGGTCATCACGCACAGCAGCGCGGTCGCCGTACCCCTTTTTCATTTCCAGCTTTTGCGATACGAAATCAAGGTGGTCAGGAATATGTGAACTGTTAGATGCATTTCCAAGCCATTCAGCCACAGGAATCTGATCATGGTATTCTCTTGCTAGAGCAAGCTTCAGATTAAGGCTTACTTCTGAGTTTTTTAAAGTCTTATCAAGAATTTCATATCTGTGTGCGCGGTCAGAAAAATCCGTGTATTTTGTGGCACCAGAAATTTCGAGGTAAATCGCAAGATCGTTATAGTCAAGATGCTCGTAAGGCGTGTGACCCCTTTCGATTCCCGTCTCGTTCAATCGAATGCTTCCCTCGTAGCGGCGCAACAAAGATGAAGGTAGTTCATGGCGTTTTGAAGCGGTATCAAGTAGCTTGAGTTCTGCTACCGTTCTTTTGAACCCTTCGACATGCGCTGGTTCGCCTTCGTATTGAGCAAGCGCGTGGAGCTGGGCAACTACGCTTAGGTTTGCAATCGGAGGTGAAATTTTAGTTGATAGCATTGAGTACCCATTCATCTGGAATTGATTCGTCAAAATCGTAGAGCCTGCGTGCATGAGAGGCAAGAGCAGGCACAACATGGTGTCCTTTTTTGAAGTCTTTCAAAGGAAGCAGAATTCGGAGAACGTCGCAAGTCACTATACCTTCTTTTAACTCATGAATAAGATAACTGTTTACGGTGTCTCCTAGTGGGAGAACAGCAATACGAGCAAGTCTAAATAGGCAATCGTTGTTTGATAGCTCTATGTATTTTTGAATATGCTCTCCATGGTCTGCGTTTAAAAGCCAGACCGCTACATAAGAATACATAGAGTAATCACAGCTCAGCAAAAGCTTCAACCCTAAAGTCACTTTATCTGAGTAGAGGATATCGCATATGTCTTCTGAAGTGGTGTAATCAAAAATATACTCGGAATAAGTAGTTGTGCCAGTTACTTCGAGGTATATGAGCAGCTCGGTAAGATTTAGCTTGCGATATTGCTGCCCCTTCCATGTGTTGTCCCTTACATGCTCTGCGAAAACTCTATGCCATGGGCGCGATTTGTGAGACAAAGGGATAGAGTTGCCTGCAAGCAAAGCTTTTACGTCCTCCGCGACGATATTGCATTTTCTGACATGTCGCGGAAATCCAGTTTGGTTAATGATCGCGAAAAGACGCTCGACAGTATTCTGTGAGTCTCCTTCATTATCACGAACATTGAAATCCATAACTTTATCATAGCATATTGCAACAGCTATGTCTATTGTGAGTATCGCTACATAAGCGAATGCAGTATCCATTTGTCGGGAATATCATCATCAAACCCGTAAAGTCTGCGTGCATGATTCGCGATAGCTTGAAGCATCAGGTTACCGTTCACAAGGTAGCTTTCATCATCGACAATGGCGATCATAAAAAGCAGGGTCTCTTTAGTTACAACATCTGGCCTGAGGTTAGCTATTACTTTTGCTGCAACATGATAGTCAGCGTTGGGGTCAGTCCAGATTACGTTACGAAAAAGTCGCTTAAAGGACTGCTCAAAAAGATCTCCTACATCCAGATGCAGATTACGGGCCTGCGAGGAAATCAATCGAGTTATATGCTTTCCGCCGTCTTCGCTAAACACCCACTCGCCTACAGAAAATAGAACTCCATCCCATTCTTGAGCAATTGCAAGCTTCAACTCTAAACTTGCAAGGTTGCTACTAAACAGCTGACCGACAATAGCTTGTCGATCCTTGCCATGAGCGATACCCATGTAATTCGTGCCGTTACTGATTTCAAGAAAAAGAGCAAGCTCCTCATAACTGAGGTGCTCAAATGCCATGGCTTCTCTAAGAATGCCTGACTTGTCAGCCTTGAGTTTGCGTTTAAAGAAAGATGCTGGCTTCTGCGTGAAATCTGGAAGGCCAGCATCAAGCTCTTTAAGATACTCTACAGTATTTTTGAAAACCTGCCTTTGAGGAGAATTCGATTCAGGCAGTGTGAGCGCATAAATTTTATCAAAAGTTATGACTTCTTGCTTGTCTTTCGCGGTTTTATCGGATGGCATTAATTACCCACTCATCAGGAATTGCCTCGTCAAAGCCGTGAAGTCTGCGAGCATGGCGAGAAATAGCAGAGAAAGGGGTGCTCCTATAATAGGCTTCAGTATATTTCGAAAGCAGTAGAGGTAGTATTTCTGAGGTTACGATTGTCTCATCAATGTTATCGAGAATGCGCGCTCCGTAGCGGTCGTTTTCGTTGCGACCTACAATCATAGCAGCATATAGAAGCTCAGTCACAATCTCCGCGTTAGTCCCACGAAGATCTTTCTGTAAGGTCTCTTTAACAGTTTTTAATAACGTTGGAATGAGTCGTCCCCGATCTTCAAGGCACAGCCAGAGGGCCACGCTTCGAAGACTGTAGGTGCTGCATGCAAGCGCAAACTTTAGTTCTTTAGAAGCTAGAGGCGACAAGAGTAAGTCTCTCAATGTTTTATCTGCGCCATATTTAGAAGTAACACGTGAAAAATGAGTCAGATTAAGCGCTTCGAGGAGAAAAGGGCGCTCGTTTGCGGGAATTTTCTTATAGAACTCTATTTTCGAAGAACTGGAAGCAAGAAATGGACTAACGCTTAAGTCCCAGTCTGCGAAGCCACTAGCGAAGGTGGAAGTAGTTGGTGATTCGAGAAGGCCCTCGACAGCACTTCTAACTTTCTTGTACTTAGCAACTTTTTTAGGCTTGCCTTTACCATGGATGTATCCGAAAAGCTTTTCAGCGACATCATCCGTGTCTTCAAAATCTTGCATAGGCACAGAATATGTTGACATAAGCGCTGAAATCTCAAGCATGGTCGCGTAGTTTCGCTCTACCATGGCTGGTTCAGAAGTTTTCATATGGATAGCTTATCATATTTTGGGCGCTAAAAATAGAGGTTGCCCCGATTAGGCAATAGCTTTCAGCGTCCAATCATCGGGAATCCCTTCAGGCAGGTCATAAAGTCTGCGAGCATGCTTAGCTAAGATGTCCTTAAAGGGAGCCATGGAAAAGTCTCCAATCTGGAGATCAGAGTTTCTTCCAAGAAGAGCTTGAAGAAAGTTTTTGGTAACCACCTCGTCTTTTAGACCAGTCATAATAGCTCGCCTTCTTTCTTCTCTGTCAGCGCCATGCGTTCTGTTAAACAAAGCCTCATAGAAGAAGTAGCTGATTTGATTTCTTGCGTAATCATCTTCGTCTTCTTCATCCCCCCTGTTCATTTGATGCAGGAGCTTATCTATGACTTGATGAATATATATTCCGCTTGCTTCTGTGCAGACCCAGAAGCAGGAATGGCTAGAAACATCAAGGCAAGCGATAGCTAGCTTCATTTCTAAACTTGTTCGAGGATGATTGAGGGCATGGTTCATAACAATAGAAGCGGGAATTGTTGCCGTTAGTTTTTCTGATTCTCCTGTGATTTCTGATAATTGTGCGAAGTTGAGGCATTGCGTAGCTTCGAAAATTACCATGAGTTCTTCAGTACTAAAGTTTTGCAGCAGGGGCAGGAACCCTACGGGGACGCTTTTAGCATCATATTCGAGAGCATTGACAATATTTGAAAGCACAATGTCCTCAGCTGCGTCAGTTCCTCGGTAGCTGGGATCAGCTTTTAGCTTCGCTGTGAGGTTGTGAACAAAATCGTAAGCCACAAGGTAACGTTTTTGAGTAATTCGATCAGATTTTCCATCTATAGCCGCATAAATTTCGTCTGCAACGCTGTGAGGGGATGAAGCTACACCTGAGGGTGAGCTGTTCACAGGCATAGGAGTAATCATCTTGATATCATACCATATTCGTAATGCTAAAACTAGGCAAACCGCTGAAGAGTTATGAAATCGCCTTGATTACCCATTCGTCGGGGATACTAGAATCAAAACCATATAATCTTCGAGCATGCCCAGCAAGTATGTCACCGTACATTTCTGCAAAATCGTGATTATGCGTTTCCTTCAACAACATAGAAAGACAAGGTTTTGTGACTACTGTTTCGCTTAAGCCAGCGATAATTGCTCGGCGTTTTTCGGGTTCTTCATCACTGTAATACATCAACGCAGTATTAAGCATGTCCTTAGTCATCCACAATGCTTCCTGCTCTTCAGTTTCAGCTATATATTCAGGGTCAACTTCATTGAACCAGCCGTCAGCAGCCGTTCGCCATTGAGTTTGACGAAGTTTCATGTCAATTACCTCTGCGATGTGAATCCCGCTGGCTTCAGAGCAAAGCCATGGATAGGAGTAGCCTCTGTCATCTAAAGCTGCAATAGCAAGTTTAACCGCTAAGCTAGTTCTCGTGTCCTCAAGTACGGATTCAACAATAAGTCGGTGGGAAAAAAATTTCGCTCCACTACTAGAACTCCCACTGGAAGTGAAAGGAACAACATGCGTGTACCGAGATGCTTCAAAAATTACTAAAAGCTCTTCAGCATTAAACTGACGAAGAACAGGGATAAGGCCTATGGGGACATTATATTTGTCGCGAGCGAACATGTTTCCAAAAGTTATCGAAAACGCATGTGACTCTCTCACTTTTGCTAGATCGTAACTGCCCTGCAAGAAACCATTTATAATCACTATGGCTTCGTTGAATATGTCTCTTGTAGTTTTAGCTCCGCCACCATCTAGAAGGGAGTAGAGGTCATTGGAAGGAGTCGTACTTAGTTCGGACTCGCGGCTGGTTGCCTTTGCATCATACGTAGCGCTCACTATAACCTCCTACTTTGACTGGTGCGAAATGAGGAGCAGGCATAGTAATATCCGTCCCTTTTGTTTACATTTTGAATACATGGATTATGAGTCACAGGATAGCTTTCAGCGCCCACTCGTCAGGCATTTCCTCTGGGAAGCCGTAGAGCCTGCGAATGTGGGGCGCTAGTGATTCACTATATTTTGAAGAGTCCATCGAGAGCGCGAGGATGCTATTAAGGACTTCTTTTGTGACAACATCCTCGCTTAAGCCAGCAAGAACAGCGTTTCCATGAATAACATGTTGCTTGAGATAACCTTCTATCTGATCAGATCGCTTGACTTCACTGATCCCCAGCTTCAAGCCGCTTGAGATAATTGCCTGAATAATATCACTACGCAACTCTCGTCTTTCTTTATCGTCCTTCCTTGGGTTGTCAAATAGCTTTACCATTTCGGATATATAGCGTCCCTGCTGAGTAGTGACTAGCCAACCTGAGACATCACGAGATATTCCAATTTTGCTTTCTATGTACAAAAAACAAGCGACAGCTAGTTTACATTGATCGCTAACACGTGAGTCAGCAAAAAATTCTTCAACCATAACAAAACGAGGATACTTAGAATCTTTAGAATCTCGTAACGAAAGAAAAGGTATGAGTTTAGCGAAACTAGTAACCCCAACTACTTCTGCGGTTAACGCCAATTCCGTTGGCGTTAAATTTTCATAAGGTCGTGCGAACATTCCAGATGCTTGCGAACCTAGACCTAAAAGATTATTGGAGCTAGATTTTTGAGGAATGAAAATGTGCCCCAGAACTCGATCTTTCCCTATATCTTGGCTAAAGTCGTATGGAACACTGTTCTTTTTCAACTTGGCGAGATGCGTAAGTATTGTCTGATATTTGCTTACTGCATCGGGGCTTCCTTTCCCATCAAAAATATCAAATAGAACGTCCATAGAGGTCCTATAAGGTTCGATTACGGGTGCAGTTTTTGCTTTGTCTTTCCCGTCTTTCGTATTCTTTTTCCATGCTTCGCTTAAGAAACTACGTACGTTTTTGATAATCACGAGATCGCCTTCAACACCCACTCGTCGGGAATTTCTTCGTCAAAATTGTAGAGTCTACGTGCATGAGCTGCAAGAATTTGGATGTGTTGCTTTACGAGTATTGGCGCGTCTGAGTAATTGGGGCTATTCCCCGTGAGAATACCTAATAGTTCTTTCGTGACAACCTCGTTGCGAAGTCCAATAAGGATTTCGTTTTGACTCTTTACTGTTCTAGCGTCAGCAATACCATTGCGAAACAGTCCTCTGAGGTAGGACTCTACAAAAATAGATTCGGGACCTACTGGCCCCATCTGAGTCATTTGCAGTTCTACGATTGGGGCTATGTGCGCTCCACCGTCTGCGGAGCAGGCCCACATGTCACCGTAGCCGTTGCTGTCAAGGCAGACCAATGCTCGCTTAGCGTGGACACTCAAGCGCTCGCCGTTTAGAAGATCGCTCACCATGCCTCGGACGGACATGGGCGCTTCAGGACTTTTGTATGTAAGAGGAAGAATTTCAATAAGTCTGCATGCTTCGAAAATCATTAGTTTTTCCTCAACGGAAATACCATCTAAAATAGGCAGCAGGCTTTTTGTATTGCCATCGGTAGAGTAGAGAAAAAGGTTTTCAAAATTCCACGTCACAATATCATCATCAATGAAATCTTCGATAGGTTGCGTAACCATGTAATCTAACTTGCTCACTACGCTATGAGCGGCCCTGTAACGCCTTTGGAGCTTCTCTCCTCCACGTCCTTCAAGAAGGGAATAAAGCGCGTCAGAAGCCCTATCAGAGCTGCTCAGGCCATACTCCGCCCTTACACCGTCTTGTTGAGCGTCAAAAGAGTTCATACTCTACTATACCATAACCAAAATAACTTGTATATAGCTATTTCTCTTGCTAAGAGAGTTATTATGACCTAACTAAGTTTTTTGAGAAAATGCCCCACCCATGCGTCAGGTATACTTTCGTCTAAATCATAAAGCTTTCGAGCGCGAACATAGATTGTAGGTAAGTCCAAGTTGAATTCTTCATGGTTTGAAGCTAACTTTTCAAGAAAATCATAAGCGGTCACATCATTCATTTCAGAAATATAAGTTTTCGACGGTGACCATGTAACGTTTTCGTAAGTTAGATTGCTGAATGACTGAATGAGCTTTTTCAGGAAGGCAAAGGTAACGTTCTCATTTTTTGCAACAGCAGAAAACTCGTCCTTTCCCATCGTAATTGCTGTGAAAAACGAATCAAGCTCTCGTCCGCTCAGGTTCTCTAGAGACCATAACCGTCCCTCGCGGATAACCGCAGGTTCCATAAATGTTATAGAAGAAGAATCGTAGGTTCCTGTTAACATTTGGCTTGCCATTATTTGTTTCCTCCCGTGAAACTATGCTCTATCCACTGGTCAGGGATAGAACTGTCAAAATTATAGAGCGTCCTGACTCTTTCAAGGACTGGCTCCCTATCTATCACATACAGCATGTTAGGCGAAAGCAAAAAGGAGACAAACTCGTAGTCAAAGAAGCGCTCTGGCAGAACTGACATGAGCTTCACCTTCGTATTACGACTGGTGAAAGAGCGCGCGTTCGTGAGCACTGTCTTGACAATTTCGATAGTCAAGTTTTCATTGCATGCCAAGAAGGTCACATTGTTTTCTGACAGTTCAAATAATCCCATAAGAATGAATAGATCATCTCCGCCAAACCGAGCTAAACCCCAGTTAGCTGCAATAGGAACCCAGCCATACTTGCATGTAAGTGCATACTTCAAACCGTAACTGTACTGTGTAGCGTTCTTCTCGAAAATATCGCTCAACTTCAGTTCAAATGCTTCAAACGGATAAAGCGTTGCGTTTAGTTCTGAGATAATAGCAAGTTCTTCCGCGTTCAGTTTACCTGTATCCCCGAAAAGCCCGTTGCTATCCGCATTTTCACGCTTCATACGAACATCCTCTTTACCCATTCATCAGGGAAGCTTGCATCAATTTTATAGACCACACGTGCACGAGCTAGGAGATATTCTAACGTAAGCCCAAGAGTTTTGTTGTTCGCAAAGAAATAGGGAGCGGCGCTTGAAAAGTTTTCATCACTAAGATTGTGGACGAACTTATCTTTGCGATCTTGCGAAACTGCACGATATGTTTTGCTATAAACAGAGTGACTCATTCGACGTAGTGCGGCAACAATGCTTTGGACATCAAGGTTAGGGTTACAGAGAAGAGAATCTTCCATGTTCTCATCAAGGCGGATTGTTGTATCTGCTATAAGTTCGCAGAGTTCATCTCCAGAGAAATGCTCTAAACACCAGCCTTGACCAAGAGGGTACCCTAAACCAAGGCTTGCTAGATAATTCTTGTCCACAATGTCAATTGCTGGATCGTTAAGCGCGCTCCACAAAAGAAGCAACCCTGGCTGGTCAGCTGAGAGGAGAGCAATTTCGGCAAGTTCAGCTACGTTTGGACCTGTCACATAATCCGCTGTGATATAGGGAGGTAACGATAAGGGAAGTTTCATGAGAGCATCCTTACTACCCATTCATCGGGAATTTCTGCATCAATGTTGTGAAGTGTCCGAACTCTTCCCATAAGGGCAGCAGAAGTAACGTAAAGACGCTGCGTAGTTACCAGATAGCTGACAAAATCAGTAGTAAATGTTTCATCAGGAAGGCCTGCAAGCAGCAAATCATTCGCCATAAGGTTCTCGCTGTATTCTCCCTCAAGAATAGTTTTAACGCACTTGAGTGTAAGGTGTTTGTTCTGAAGCAAGCTAGCTATTTTTTCGGGGTTAAGAAGGTGATAAGTAATCGCGAGACCCAAGTCTCTATCATTATCAAAATTGGCTAATGCCCAATTAAGAACTGCATGGAGATAACAAAACTCGCTAGCAATAACGTACCTTACGGACTGGCTATAATCTGTGTTTTCGTCTGAGAAGATCTCTTCAAAAAGGTGAAGCGTATTGGGGTGCAGCTTTATAGTTTCCTTCAATTCCCAGTAGGCAGCAGCGTCAGCTTCGCTAAGCTCATAAGGACGCCCGAATACAGTGGGGCGCTTACCATCTGCTTTAGTCATTCCGTCTCAACCTTTCGTGAAAGTGTAGTAAAAATACGTCCTTTTAGATGGCCGTTAAATGAAAGCATGCTCTACCCATCCATCAGGTACTGACTCGTCAATGTCATAAGCGATACGCAAGCAAGCAACAACAGTAGCAGAGTCCAAGTGAAGCCTATCCAAGTTGTTTACCAGCGTTGTAGCAAATCTAGAAGTAATGGCTCTTTTGTCGAGACGAAGAATAAAATCGTTTCTACCGTCTCCCCTGTAATGAGGCGAGTCAAGGATAATACCCATCACTGCTGTGCAGGAAATTTTTGGGTTACGAGTTGCTCGTACCTCGTCTAGGATCTTCGAGTGCACGCGGAACGCCTCGATTTCCTCTGCGGTATGCGTGTCGTAATACCATTGCGCAAGAACCCAATTGGTGGAACGACGATGAAACAATGCCGTTTTCATGTTGTCGCTTAGTTCAAAAGAGTTAATGAAATTTTCAAGTAGTAACTCCATGGAGAACCTTGAAGTGTGGGCGGCGCTCCTGAGAGTGCTTGTTGTGTTCGCCATTTCCCAGTAGGAAACTTTTTCACTCATCGTGAGATCATCAAAAAGATCACTAGTTTCAAACGTTTTAGTTTGAACTATTTTCTCATTCCAGTAGTCCTCCCAATTGCGGCCTTCCTCTGTCTCTGACACATAATATTTACTTTGAGGCCCGAAGATTGGTCCATAGTTTTCAAGAAAATCATATGTTTCCTCGAAAGCTTCAACAGCAAACATTGCGTCTGCGCCATGCCCAAGTTGTGTGGTCGTTTGGAGAAGCTTGAGCAGCTGCTCAATAGTTTCTTGCTTAGTTAATGACGCAAGTTGAATCTTCATCTAGAAACCACGCTCCCGTACCTTTATATCGAACATGCTAAGAACCCACTCGTCAGGAACAGATTCGTCTACTTTATGTGCATGGCGAATAAGCGAAGCTGAAGTTGCTGTATCAACCCATTTTGCTACGTAAGAATCTTCAAACATAGCTCCAACGAACTCTTGCGTAATACTTACCTTAGGCAAAGCAAGGAGGAAACCGTCTAAAACCACGTAGGGAGAAATGACCTGTTTAACCTCTTTCCAAGTTACGTGGTCGCGATGTGCAAGCTCAAGCCGCTCCATCATAGGAATAGGGACATAGTTACCATGCATGAAAAGGCTTTTGTGCGGCGTCTCTCCTTGATGTGTCATGTAATACCAATCAGCAAGCGGCCACATGAGGGAGTTAGCGTAAAAGATAGCTAGTTTCAAGTCTTCGCTCATGTTGCCTTTCGCAAACATGTACTTGATCCGCGCTTCCCATGGGTAAAGCATTTGAAAAGAAGGAGTAACAGGTCTTGCGTACCCGCCTCTAACAAGGTCCCAATATATGATCTTTTCATGGGGAGACAAATGTGCGAACCTTAAGCTTTTATCGAACTCGATAGTTCCCGCTACAGCCATAGCAGAGGGGGACGAATATGGAAGCTCATCTGAAATGAAGTGTCTCAGCACATCTTCACCTTCCGCTATTACAGCCAACTGGTCATTGTAGTTCTCAACGATCCGCGCAGGTCCAGTCCCGTCCTCTAAGGAGCGGTAATAGTTGTAAAGATTTTTTGCGTTTGCAATATCTTCTTCAGAGGTCAATATAGGTGCTTGCCTCTTAGCGTCGGATATGCTCTTCATCTTTTAAGCGTAGCATATCCATGGCTTATTGTCTAGGGCTTAACTAGCAGAAGATTGATTCATTAATAAGCAAAATCCATGATTACGAGAGCATCCTTTCCACCCATTCATCTGGGATTGACTCATCTACACCATAAAGGTTGCGAGCACGCTCCAGCATCAAGTTTTTGTTGCCGCCTACTCTTGGTTGGCTTTTGATAAGCTTACCGAGCAATAAATGAGCTGAAGCATCGTTCATTTGCGTGATATAGGTTCCTCTAGGTGAAGATGCGCTATAATCGTCATCTAGTACTCCCCAATGATAACTGAACATCGCCATAAGGATGCTCCATGTTACATTCTCGTTTGAAGCGACCGCAGCCGCTTCTTCCTCGCCCATGTAGAAAGTATGCGCATGCCTCTCAAGCTCGCCACCTTCAAGGTTTCGGTATCCCCATTCGCTGGCAACTCGACTGAGGGAACCTACTACATAAATCAGCCCAGATTTATCGCTTGGAGTATAGGTCGAGCTATTTAGAGTAGCTTTCATAAATAGCTCTAGATCGATTTGAGCTGCAATGTTTTCTTCTGATCCTAGCTCGTTTTTTAGGACATGACGCATTTTGTCGCGTAATTTTCGAAACACAATATCAGTGTCCCTCGCCCGTTTGCGATCTCTACGAGATTCCTCCGTCTCTAGTTTTTCGGATATCGCCTTTTTAGGCGGTGATTGCTTAGCGGGCATAGTTAGTTCGCCACTCTAAAGCTATGAATAATCCATGAGTCGGGGATTGAACTGTCAAAGCTATACAGCTCACGCATTGGTTTTGTGAAAACAGCAGAATCAAGACCCCACGCATTGCCTACATGAAGAATATGTATTGCTAAATCATGGGTAAGAATACCTTTAGGTAGGAGACTAATGATCTTTTCTTTAGAAGAATCACTGTGATAACTAGTCGCGATTATTGAACGTAACACGTTCCATGTTAGGTTCTTATTATTGACAAGCTGGTATGCGAGATCAGGAGTTATATCTTGACGAAAAGCTAAGCTAGCCAGTGTTGGAGCTTCAAGGTTTCTGAACGCCCATCCATTAATTGAATGGCAAGCGTAATGGCATGTGGCTAAGGCGAGCTTGACATTATAGTTGATTTCTTCTTCTGGAGCAGCAATAATTCTCACCATCTGCTCGTCAAAATCTTTCAAACTGTTACTAGCAATAAGTTTATCCTCTAAAACCCAGAAAGCAGTAGTATCAACCGCACTCAATGTAATGGAAACGCCGAATGGGGCAGGGAACGGGCGTTCCGTCATAATATTTCTCGTTTCGTAACAGTTGTTTGAGCTTCAATTTTACCACGTTTTGCATGCGTTGTACAGGAGCAATTAAACGAACATCTTTTCTATCCATTCATCTGGAACTGAGTTATCGATGTCGTAAACTTTGCGAGCTTTGTTAGCAACGGTTGGCAGAGGAACCTGAAGAAAACGCCTGTCCTTGAAGAGCAAAATACTGAATTCTTTGAAGGTCTTGTTGTTGAGATGCTCAAAGAAAAGCTCAGCCGCCTCACGTTCCAGCGGCGTAAGAGCGGCAACTACGGTGTCCCAGTTGAGATTCTCGTTGCTTGCAAAAGAAATAATTAGCGATTCACTAGGTTCCAAGTGGCCCATGTAAAAGTCGTACAGCGAGTTACCTTCCAAATGCTCGAAACACCATGTGCTAGCTCTTCTCACGTATCTTCCGTTGTAAGCAAGGTATGTTTTGACAGCAATGCTTAGGTTCGGGTTATCGAGAACGGAATCGATAACCTCCGTAGCTTCCTTCATTGGCAACCCTGTGGGAGATAGCGCTTTGTCAACCATGTTGACATACTCCGCAAGGAAGGGATTTGTTAGTTCTTGTTCAATACCTTCTCGCAATTTTGTGCGTATGTTGCTTGTTATAGGGAACATCAGGCAAACATCTTCTCAACCCATTCGTCGGGAATGCTCTGATCCAAATGATGGATTTGTCTGGCGCGTGAGGCTAGGAAGTCAAGATCTAAACCTAAAGCGGCGCGAGCAGCAAAAAGTTCACCCATTGACTCTTTAAAGATTGAATCATTAAGCTGTGAAACAAAAATGTTCTTCCTCAAAGCTGGTGTGCGAGTTGAATAACCAACAGTTAACTGAATTCGCAGCCCGCCTTCCAGCGCCGCTATGATACTTCGAGTGTCAAGATTCGGGTTAGCAAGTAGAGCGCGTTCCATCTCGTAGGTAATGAATTTATTACTTTCCACAAAAGAAGCCAATAACCCACCAGAGAAATTCCTGAATGCCCATGCTCTACCTGACAAGAGGTCACGATTAAGGCAAACAAGATAACTTTTTGTGCGATCGTCAAGCAGATCGTCTTCCAGCGCTCGTTTTAGCATTCTATTGGCCTTGTAGGGGGCTGCCTGCATCGCTTTTTTGACACGACGCACATGTTTGACGCTTCTTCGATCAATGGCACCAAAAACAGGAACCGCAGGCGCGTCTGCTTGGTTGATCACGTGAACATCCTCTCCACCCATTCGTCAGGAACTGACTCATCAATATCATACGCCTTGCGTGCCCGCGAAGCAAGAGCTTCTAGAGAAATCATCAACCTCTTGCGTTCCGCGAAGACCATCGAGGTTACTTCTTTGAATAGGTTGTCGCTAAGCTGATCAAGAAACTTGATTTTCGACGTGTAGTACTCATGCGGTTTCATATGACCCGTGTTGAAATCACCGCTTCTCAAAGTGATTTCAACGGTCACTCTGTCAAGGTGCTTGTTTCTTAGTAAAGCGGCAACCATGGCAGGTCCATACAAAAGACCCGTGCTCACAATGACTCGATGCAAAGCAGCACCAGCAAAATGCTCTAGCGCCCAAATTTTAGCTGTACGCAAATTTAAACCTAAGTAAGCTAAATAATTTTTCGCTCCTATACTGAGGTCGGGGTCCGCGAGAGCTTTCAACAGAAGTTTCTCCGCACTGTTGCCTCGTCGCGTAAGCGCACGCTGCATCTTTTGTGTGTATTTAGCTACTGTTTCTTCATTCAGATCCAGCCCAGAAAACATGTAATCCTTATCAGTGTCAATAATCACATGAACATCCTCTCTACCCATTCGTCAGGAACTGACTCATCGATTTTATGGGCAGTGCGTAAGCAATGTACTGCAACCTCCATACTGATCGAAATTAGATCACTATCGATTCTGCACTCCAGCATCTTGTTTGCAAAATCGATAGTGATTATTTCCTTATCAAGATTACGCATGAAGTCATTGCCCGTACGGAAAGATACAAGATCATCACATAGTAAAAATTCCACTGCATCCCATGTGGTCTTTTTGTCTCGGGCGACCTTGATCATTGCGAAAATGGTCGTCCTATTTCTCCACGATTTAATTTCTTCAGGGTCGTGATTGTCATAAACCCAGCTAGCTAAAGACCACAGATTAGGAAACCTGCCGAACAAGGCAATTTTCAGGTCATGACTCAAATATCCTTCTGCCATGAAAGAATCAATGAGATGACCTCTAGTCCTCGCGTACGTGAGCCTAGTCGCGTGAAAGCCACGTCGAGATGAAAACTCCCAGAAAAGGAGTTTGTCTTCAATGCTTAACCCTGCGAAACGTTGAGTAAAATCACGTTTGATAGTTTTATCGTAATAGTCAAGAACACTTTGCTGCATGGAGGTTAGCTCTGACGAATGTGCTGTAATTTGTCTTTCTTCGACCTCAGTTAGGAGTTTATGAAGTTCACGATAGGTTTCTACCTCGCTTGCAATTCCAGTGCCATTAACTACTGAATCGTAGGCCTCTACAAGGTCCTTGTCCTCGCCAAGGTAAAAAACAAGCCCCATTATTTCGCATCATCCTGTGACGTTTTACCAGTCAGAAAATGAGCTACCCAAGCGTCAGGAATATCTTTATCAAAGCCGTAGAGTTTGCGTGCACGTTCACAAATAGCAACACTGTTGTTGAAGAAAATATCATCATCTTTTGCGATGTTCTCAAGGAGGAGGTGTGCTGAAACATCGTTCATGTGAGTGATGTAAATTTCTTCTATGTCCCTACGTTCTTCGTAATTCGAATTCGTCATCCCATTGATAATATGGGTATAGTTCCTCCACGTTATGTTCTCATTTTTAGCAGCAGCATAAGCGGCTTCTTCGCTGAACGGAAACAGATACGCGTGCTGAGAAAGGTCATCTGAACTCAAAAACTCATATCCCCATATACTTGCTTGAGTACTCTGTATGTTAACGTTGATTGTGTATCGTTTTTCACTTTCCGTACGAGAGGGGTCACTGAGATATTCATACAAGGTCTTTTCGCTTCTTTGCTCAGCAGTAAGCGCTTCGGTCTTATCGTAGCTCATTGATCTCTCCGTCATTCATACTACGTTCAATCCACTCGTCGGGGATGGCATTATCGAACTCGTAAAACTTTCGTGCATGCTTGACTGCTGTAGAAACAGTAATCCCACTGGCTTGACGCAGCTTCAAAATATTTGCAGCAACCTCTGGAGAAAGAACTTTATCATTCAGGTTGAGAACTATCAGCTCTTTAACGTCTTTGTGCACAGTTTGATCTAAGAGAATATAACGGAGTAATTGCCATGATAGGTTCTCGTTTTGGGCAAGCTGTAGAGCGCTGTCTAAGCTGGGTCTCTGACGGATGATGATATACTCCAGCTCCAGCGCAGGAAAGTTCCCGTACGCCCATTCTAGCGCCGCTGTGGTGGTGTAGTGAAGTTTTGCTAGCTCCAGTTTGACGTTAAAGCTAATTTTTTCGGGAGGAGCTGCGAAGATTTTCTCTACTGTTGCTTCAAGCAAACTGAGATTTTTGATTTCGAGAAGTTGGCTCTCTAAGGCCCAGAAAGAATTCGCGTCCGACCTATTTAGATATATTTTTTTGCGAGACTGAGAAGGAAAAGCGTACGAACTCATTTGCTGGTGCCTTCCTCTAGGTCTAGACATGATTATCTCACTAAACAGTGTATCATATTTTTGCGAGCATGTATAGGCCAGTTAGGACAACATCTTAACTAGCCATTCAATTGGAACACCTTCATCAATATCATAAATCTTGCAAATACGATTGGCAGTTGTATCATCGTTAATTTTCCATTTTTGCTCATATTCGAGCAAACTGGGAGCGATTTTAACGAACAATTTTTCAGGGAGGTTTTGGATGAAACTTGCTTGTCTTGGCGTATGCTTAGTTGCCCCAGCACCTACGGCAGAGTCAAACGCTGGGGGAGAGCCAAGCGCGCGACCATTGATAGTCGCCTTAACGCTTTCCCATTCAAGATTCGGGTTTGCGAGTAAGGTTTTCACCATGTATTCGCTGAGTGTTAGCCATTGGACTAGTTCCGAGAGAGCGTTACCGTTGAAATGCTTCAAACCCCACAACTGAGCTGATCTCTGGTGAATAGCGACAGCAGCTAGATAATTTTTAACGCCCATGCTTACACGGCCATCTTTAAGCGTTTCCTCTAAAACAACTAAAGAATTGCCGCCAAAAGGTTCCACCAGCTCCTTTGTGAAGTGTACGAAGTCAGCAGTTTTTTCATCTTGTAACTCTTCGATAATGGTCCAATATAATTCTTCAGCGTCGACCTTCATGCGAGCATCCTATCCATCCATAAATCGGAAACGTGATCCTCTACCCCATAAAGTGCACGTGCTCGCGCTCGAATGCTTTCCATATTGAGTTTCAACTTATGCTGGTTGGCTATCACATAGCTAAGATTTTGCTTGAATTTTTCGTCCGTCATCGCGTCGAACAAGCAACTCGCCAGAGAATCGCGTTTTGTAGGGATCACACAAGGGCCAATGAGGAAGCGCCCCAAGATCATTTCTAGATCATCCAACGTAAGATTCTTGTTGTTACCTAGGCAAGCCATCCTCTCGTCATAGGTAGACCATGGAGTGTCCACCCATGTGTATTCTGAAGCTGGAAGCAACGCGGTGGATATAACGCTTAGAGTTGTCCCCTCACAATTTTCTAAAGCCCACAGCTGTGAGACAGTCCAATCGGAAGTGTTGTATGCTAGCAAACTCTTAGCCGCAGCGCAATTATGCGTATCAGCATAAAAACTTTCGAGAGCGAGCACTTTTTCCGCGTCGTCTTTACGCTTCGTATTCATAGAACTAGTTAATGCGTTGACGCGTCGGATTACCAGTTTGCCGAAAACATCCCCGTTCTCTTGGATGATAGCGATGTATAGCTGATCGATGACTATTTTCGTCAACGGATGCATATCGCGTGTCATGTATACATCCTTTCAACCCATTCATCGGGAATAGATTCGTCAAGATCAAAAGCCAACCGTGCGCGTGAGGCCAGTAGAGAAAGATCTAAACTAAGACTAACGCGGTAATTCAACAGGTCACTAAAGTTTTTCTTGAAAACTGGTTCGCTAAGTCGGGAGATGAAATCGCCTCGCGTGTTGGAAGGAACTCGCGAGATGCACTCTATATTAATATGGGGGTTCTTTAAGAGAATATCCACGAGATGAGGGGTGAAAGATATGACCCTGTGTAGCACCCCATATAGTTGTTGGCCTTCAAAATGTTCTAGCCCCCATTCCTTTGAAACCTTAATAGTCAGGTCAAGCCCCGCAAGGTACCTTTTTGTTGCAAGGTCAAGTTCAAGGTCGTCTATTAATGCCGCTTTGAGTACTTCACTAGCGTTATCGTGATCTTTGATTAAAGCTTCCTCCACAGCGCGAACATGGTGAGATACTGCCACTCCGCGCAGAGAAGAAAAAGGCATCACCTCAATAGGTTCGTCTATATTCATGAGAGCATCTTTTCTACCCATTCATCAGGAATCGATTCGTCCAAGTTGAAAAGCTTGCGAGCGCGAGCGGCAACAATGCCCAGATCAAGCCCTGCTGTTGCTCGGATTTTCATCAGCTCTGTAATGAAGTCTCGGGTGACAACTGTGTCGTTGAGATCGCGGATGAATTCGTTCTTCTGCTCAATTGACAGTTGAGTGTTGACGAGCATCATGTGCTTGACGGTCTCCCATGTGAAGTTCTCGTTGAGCACAGCTTGCTTCCGTGCGGCAACCGTGTAACTGCCCACCATGCTCAGGAGATGCAGAGGGTTACCATCAATGTTGCGGAAAGACCAAGTGTTAATAGGGTCAATACGGAATAGTTTCATCGCGAGTGTTTTCTTCAGCTCAAAACTATACTCATCGGATTTGAACACTTCTTTTGCACGTGCGTTCTTCTGGGACTTGGCGGTAGGCTTATTCAGTCCAGCTTTCGCGTCCGTCAAGATGTAGCTGTAAAGGGAATCGTACAGCGCTTGCTCTTCAGGAGGCAGCACTGCGACAGCTTTGTGGCGTACGTCGTTGCCGAAAGAATCATTCATACACTAAGACTACTCCATAAGGAGTCCAAATGTCAAGCGTTTGCAGTGATTTGCGTCCTTTTAGACACGAGAAACATTATAGTTAACGCATCCCCGCTTGAGCAAAGAAGGCTTGCTTGCGTTCTTCAAAAGATGGACCATGTTTAGCAGGATGCCTTTTGGTGCTGCTAGCACGAGGAGGAAAATAGTTCTTGCCTTGAAGCTCACGAATCCACGTGCGGCGATATGCACGGGCGCGTAGCTTGCCGCGTGGCTCCTGAGAGTCATAAGAAGCTTCACAGTTATCTTGGTAATTGCGCCTGCCCATAAGAATTCCCTCACGGATCTCTTTTGCCTGCTCATACGTCAAGTCCATGTTCGCTCCTTCAGATAACTGCTAATACCTCAATTATAGCAGTTATCTGAAGTTTTTGCATTATTCTCGTCTTTTCTTGAAATGTTTGTTTTCTACAAAAGAGCGTGTTACTATAAATACATAGGGGCGCGAGAGACGCCCTCCACATTTCAGGGAGACACACAATGGCTATTTTCATCAACCAGATTCACAAGTTCGAAAACGGTTCCACTCGCGCAATCACGCTGAGCGGCGAGCACGCAAACGTAGATGCCGCAAAAGCTCACCTGCTTGAACTTGAAGACATTTTCGGTAAGAGCGAGGACGAGTTCTCGTTTAGCCCCTTCCGTCTCGCAGTTCCCATTTTCAACGACTAACAGGTAGCTAGACAAAAAAGCCCTCCAGCAGATTAAAGCTGGAGGGCTTTTTTGTCTCCTTTAGAGAGCAAAAGCTAGGTAAGCATTTTGATTACCCATTCGTCAGGAACTTCTGTATCAATATCGTAAGCTTTGCGAGCAAACTCGCAAGCAGCTTCAACGGAAATATAATTGCGATCATTCAAAACTACAAGAGCATGAGGTTTCGTAACAAATTTCTTGTGCAAACTTTTGAGAAAAGCAATTTTGATACCGCGTTGGATTGATCCATCATCGTCAGTAAAAACGGAAGGCCACTGGCGAAGAATCAGTTCAACGTGGGTCCAAGCAAGTTTAGGGTTTTTTGTCGCAATTTGCACTAACTCTTCCGTAAGGCGTTTTGCTTGGATCAAGTTACGCAGCTCAACTCCGCCAAGGTTTTTGTATGCCCATGAAGCCGCAGAAGGAATGTGAAGGGCGGAAACAATAATATTCTTTTTTGACTCTTTGTCGATGACCTTGCTTTTAGCTATGCATTGCACGAGGTAATCTTTGTAGCTATCGCTGCCGTCCTCGGGGCGTTTAGAACTGAGAACCTTAATCGCATACCGTTCGTAACCGCCGTAACCATAGCGGTCGTATTGTTGGATGAAGTCCCTATCGAAAGCGTCACTCTCCCATTTTTTAGTCATTGATCATTTTCCTAACCCATTCGTCGGGGATAGATTCATCCATATCATAAACTTTGCGCGCCCACAGCAGGAGATACGGTTGGCCTAGCAGATTTTGCGCTTTCTTTATTTCATTGAGGAAACCATGCGTAAGAATGCTTTCGGGGATGCTGGAAGCAAAATCTATAATACTTGCAGGAGGACACTCGCCATTATACATGCTGGTTATAGCAGCAAGAATAGTTTCAGCGTTAAGATTAACGTTCGTGAGCAAAGCTTCACGAGCGTCTGCTTTTGTAGCAGACATGCCAGCGAGAGTTTTTAAAGC
>Ga0247814_10000902_pt1 | contig 19838 bp, 17 predicted proteins | sample UWRJL179409R1_FD_179947 | JGI IMG/M metagenome (GOLD analysis project Ga0247814, IMG submission 179947) | Plant litter microbial communities from Arlington Agricultural Research Station in Wisconsin, United States - UWRJ-L179-409R-1 | ecosystem: Environmental > Terrestrial > Plant litter >... | reverse complement strand
AAAAGGACAAAAGCGCCCAAAATTGTATTAAATGCATTTAGCAAAATGCGCTGTCAGAAAAAACCTCCAGGTTTCTAAATGGGTATTGTCCTAAAATTGTATGTAGTTTACCACTTCTCACCCCATCCCCCAGCATCTTCATATGTTTATCGTGATGCAGGTCAGTCCCTGCAAAATCGTACATCTTTGCGTTAAGCAGGTACTCAGCCATTGCCTTCACCCCTTTACCATAATATCCCAGCACGGATAGTATATTCAACTGAAAAGAGCAGCCCAAATTTTTTAGCTTTTCATAGCGTTCCGTATGTCTGAAATAGAAGTTGTAACGTTCCGGATGTGCCAGGATCACCTGATAACCCTGCAGCTGAAGTTCAAAAATGATATTTTCTATATTCGGCGTTTCCATCAGGTAAGACATTTCAATCAGAATATGCTGACCAGGAAATATCATTAGTCCTTCTTTCACTACAAACTCACTATCGGCCATATATTCTGCCGCAGCATTGATTTCGATACTTAGATTTTGATTTTTTACTTCCTCCTGAACTGTTTTCAAGACAGGAAGGATTGTTTCAGGCGTATTAGGATATAAATCCTGAAAGATATGCGGCGTACAGACCAGCCTGCTAAAGCCTAATTCCTGCATTTCGTGAATGTAACCTAAAGACTGTCCGATTTCTTTAGATCCATCATCTATTCCAGGTAGAATATGTGAGTGAATATCAACTCCCAGCCATTCTATGTCATTTATTTTGTTTTTCTTATGAAAGAAATCGAACATATAATTTTTTAAGTAAAATTGAAATCTATACACATTTAGTCATACATCAGCATCACTAATGTATTTCCCTAAGATAAGTTATTATTATAAAGTATAAAATACCACTTATTAAAATTGTACGTTATCTTTATATTATCCTATGATTAAATAGATTTAAAACAGCATCTAAAACAAGCGTTAAAATAGCTTAAACACAGCTATCGAAAAATCCTGATTCAAAATGAAAACGCTAATTTAAAACCTTTATTATATCAATTATGTTACAATAAATTGAAATTACGGATTTTATCAGGCTAAAAACAGCAAAATATTACCCTAAAATTCCCAAATACTGATAAATATTAAATTTACTAAAACGAATCAAATACTATATTCGTCAAAATTGTAGTTAACAGTCTTAAACTATAAATAAATAGGTTGAATTAATCATTATTATGATTTAAATACTATCATAATTGTCCTATTTACCCCTGTGTATCAATTATGATACCAATTAATGACCATTTCACAACCATTGGCTCTAAACACTAATTCAGAAAAATACACATCACTGTGTATCAGTTATTTATATTGAAGATAGTGTATTTTTTACAATTAGAGGTAATAAAATTATTTGTAAATTGTTATAGGAGAAGCAGTTCAGCCAGTATTTGGAATTGAAGTAAAGGGGATATATTCCAAAAAAACAAACGGGTGTTCTATATTGTAGGCAGATGTGACCGTAATCATTGTTCATTCGCAAATAAAATTGCAAGCAGAACTCCTATGAAATAACGCATACACAGCGACAGAAAAACTGTCACAAAAGAGGAGCGCAGCAAATAGGAAACGATTTAATTTTTAATATCCAGACTTTCAAACACAGAGTTTTTACTTTTAAACTCCTTCACCAGTGCTTTCATATTCGTTACCACCTGCAGGTCGTCACAGCGTTGGGCATGCTCTATCAGATTATAGATCTGTTTTTGGACATCATCAAATGCGTATTCTCTTACTTTACCAATCATAATCTTTTCATGGTGCGTAGGCATCGTATTCTCATTGTCGTTAAGTAGTTCCTCAAAAAGCTTTTCCCCCGGACGAAGTCCTGAGTACTCAATCTGGATGTCCTGATTAGGTACCAGACCAGCAAGCAAGATCATCTTCTTTGCCAGATCAATGATTTTAACAGACTTACCCATGTCGAATACAAAGATCTCACCACCAGAACCCATGCAACCCGCTTCAAGCACTAAGCGACAAGCTTCCGGAATAGTCATGAAATAACGCGTAATTTCTGGATGAGTAACCGTTATAGGTCCGCCTTTTTCAATCTGTTGTTTGAACCTTGGTATTACAGAACCGTTGGAACCGAGTACATTTCCAAAACGCGTAGTTATAAATTTAGTAATTGGTTTTACATCCAGCTCATTGATATAACTTAAACCATTACTGAAGATATGATCATGGTTGTGCAAAGAATTGTTCAGCGACTGCACATAGATCTCTGCAATCCGTTTGGACGCTCCCATTACATTCGTTGGATTAACCGCCTTATCCGTAGAAATCATTACAAATTTCTGCACACCATGTTGCACGGCCTTATCAGCAATAGTCTTGGTGCCCAATACGTTTGTTTTAATCGCCTCACAAGCATTATCTTCCATCAAAGGCACATGTTTGTACGCACCGGCATGATAAACGTAGTGCGGCTTTAAAGTGCTGAATAAATGCTCCATCCTGCGTTCATCCCTTACATCCCCAATAAAAGCGTGGAAATTCTTGTTTTTAGTGGTTTCCGTCATTTCAAGATACAACTCATGCAAGGCCGATTCTGCCTGATCACAAAGAATGATCAATCCTACATCAAACTTAGCCAGCTGCCTTACAATCTCAGAACCAATAGAACCCGCAGCACCAGTAATTAAGATTCTTTTATTCTGTAGCTGTGTTCCTATTCCTTCAATATCAATATGGATAGGTTTACGGTTTAACAGGTCTTCAATATTTAAGTTCTTGATCTGTGTAGGCTGTATCTTACCATCTGTCCATACATTAGGTGGCGGAATATTCAATACTTTAATCCCATGCTCCAGACAAACATCAACAATTTGCTCCTTCCGCTCAGAAGGTATCGTATAGGAAGCAAAAATGATTTCATCCAGTTGATGTTTCACAATCAGATCAATCAGGTTGCTCGCATCCAGGATTTTGATTCCATCAATAGTTTTACCCATTTTCCGCTGATCATCATCCACAAACGCAATAATCATTTTATTCACATTCGGATCATGATCAAAAGTACGTTTTGTTGCCACCCCGGCTTCTCCCGCTCCATAAATCATTACACGTACTGTATCTAACCGCAGATTTTTGATATACATAAAAAAGTATTTCACCAATACTCTGTAAGTAATCAACATCACAAAACTTGTCAGGCCATTAATTACCAAAACACTATTAGGAACAAGTGCATTATTACCAAAAGCGACAAAGCCCATATTAATCAAAAAGAAGGTTCCATTTGACACAATTACTGCATAGAGTATCCTAAAAGAGTCCTGTGCACTCGTATATCGAATAATACCTGAGAAGGTCTTTACTACCAGAAAAACTAGGGAGCTAATCACCGTTGTAATTAATACATTCCTGCTAAATTCTAAATAGTCTAATGTCGAAAGATCAAAATTACGTTTAATCAAATATGCTATGGCTAAAGAAACGAAACAGATCGTTAAATCTAATGTGAAGATTATCCACCTGGGTACTATATTTATCTGGTTGAACAAGATGTCGTAGTTTTATTAACGGCAAATTTAATCAAAAAATCATACCAAGCATCAACACAAGATATCATTTATATACTCAAATTATTTATTAAGATACTAAATATTGTTTTATGCCCATTAAACCGATTTATTAGACAAAATATAACCCTGTGATTATAATCGGAAGGTATCATTAATAATCTCCCCAATAGTCCAGGAACAAAAAAAACCGTTCATTTTGAAGGCTTGACCTAAAAAATGAACGGTTTTTTTATACAGTATGTATACTATTCGAAATTGTTCAGCGTTTTAAAACCTCCAATTTTCAAATGCTCATCTTTTTTCATCAGTTCTAAATCTGCCTGCATCATATCCTTCACCAATAGTGGAAGATCATATTTAGGTACCCAGCCCAATTTCGTCTTAGACTTAGTAGGGTCTCCCAATAGTAAATCTACTTCAGTAGGACGGAAATAAGCAGGATCCACTTTTACTACTTCCATTCCGATACTTAATGCTTCTGTATTCAATCCCAACTCAGCAGCAATAGTTTCATCAATCGCAGCAATTACACCAGTTTCTTCAGCACCTTCACCACTAAAAGCAACGGTAATTCCCAGTTCAGCAAAACTCATTTTTACAAAATCACGTACAGTCGTTGTTACACCTGTTGCAATTACATAATCTTCTGCAACATCCTGTTGTAAGATTAACCACATTGCCTCAATGTAATCCTTTGCATGACCCCAGTCGCGTTGTGCAGAAAGGTTACCCAGGTACAAACACTTTTGTAAACCTAATCCGATCTTGGACGCGGCTCTTGTGATCTTACGCGTTACAAAGGTCTCCCCCCTCAAAGGACTTTCATGGTTGAATAAAATTCCATTACAAGCAAACATATTATAAGCTTCCCTGTAGTTCACTGTAATCCAATAGCCATAGATCTTGGCCACCGCATAAGGAGAACGTGGATAAAAAGGAGTAGTTTCACTTTGAGGTACTGCTTGTACCAAGCCATAAAGTTCCGATGTAGATGCCTGATAGATTCTGGTTTTTTCCTGCAATCCTAATATTCTGATCGCTTCCAATAACCTTAGCGTACCAATACCATCTGCATTCGCCGTATATTCAGGCATATCAAAACTTACCTTCACGTGGCTCATTGCCGCAAGATTATAAATTTCATCAGGCTGCACTTCCTGAATGATACGAATCAGGTTAGTTGAATCCGTCAAATCACCGAAATGCAATTTGAAGTTCACCCCATTCTCATGCTGATCCTGGTATAAATGATCAATTCGTTCAGTATTAAACATTGAAGATCTTCTTTTCAAACCATGAACAAAATATCCTTTTTTTAATAAGAATTCCGCTAGATAGGCACCATCCTGGCCTGTAACACCTGTAATAAGAGCAACTTTCATTGATTGACTATTTTTATAAGTAGATTAAATGACAAATATATTTTTTTGTAATAGCATTTATGCAAATTCATCGCCACATGCAGCAACGATCGCTTTAGATACCTCTTTTATTTCCTGTTCAGCAGCCTTAGGATAAATAAGCAAAACTTTACCGTCATCCACCACGATGTAGTTATCCAACCCTTTGATCACTGCTACTTTATCCTTAGGAATCTGGATCATACAATTTGAAGTTTCAGCAAGATTAACAGCATTTCCAGAAAAGACGTTGTTGTGCTCATCTTTTTCGATCACCTCATACAAAGATGCCCATGTACCTAAATCAGACCAGCCAAAGTCGCCCGGAATTGTAAATACATTCTCTGCTTTTTCCATAATCGCATAATCGATCGAAATATTATCAGAAAGCGGATAATTTACTGAAATAAAAGATTGTTCATCTGCAGTATTATAACAAGAATTTCCCTTTTCAAAAAGTTCAAATATTGTTGGGGAATGTTTAGCTAATGCGCTTAATATTGCATTTACACTCCAAACAAAGATACCCGCATTCCAAAGGTAGTCTCCGCTCGCCACAAACTCTTGTGCTTTCTCCAGATTCGGTTTTTCCAGGAAATGCAATACCTTATGTACACCGTTCAGGTCCTGTTTATCATAATTGATATATCCATATCCCGTATCCGGCCTGGTGGGGCTAATTCCTAAAGTAACTAAAGCATCATTTTCCTCTACAAATGCTAACGCTTCTTCTACTTTTCCCAGGAAAACCTTTTCATTCAGGATCAAGTGATCAGATGGAGCAACAACAATCTTTGCAGCTGGATTAAGCTGTTTGATTTTAAACGAAGCATAAGCAATACAAGGCGCTGTATTGTTACGACTAGGTTCAGAGATAATGTTCTCCTTCGGTAGGTCCGGCAGCTGGTCAATAATTAAACCTGAATATTGTTCATTTGATAAGATGAAGATATTCTCCTTTGGACAAACGTTTAAAAAACGTTCGTGTGTCAATTGTAAAAGCGACTTTCCAATACCAAGAATATCAATAAACTGTTTAGGGAAATTGTTACGGCTTTTTGGCCAGAAACGGCTGCCAACTCCACCAGCCATGATTAATACATAAGTGTCCTTCATAGAAATAGCAATTGTTTAATATCTTTTTTTTACAATAAGTAAATCTAGCGAATTTAAATATATGATAATAATAACAAATTATTAACTATACTTTAAGTCAATACCGTATCTTGGCTTTTCTTTTGCTATATTAATAACGTCAAGAATTGCTAAAATAATACTTTAACCAAATATTTATCTTTTTATTTCCTAAAATACTCTCAACAATGACAAAAAACGTAGGACAAAAACTAAAAGTATTACGCCAGACCCAATGCTTAAGTCAGAAATTCATTGCTGACAAACTTAACATTTCAGTTCCGGCCTATTCCAAGATCGAAACAGGAGGTACTGATATTACTTTCAGCAAATTACTGTTAATTGCTAATATATTCAGCATTTCCATTATAGATTTATTGAAAATTGGCGAAAAAGACGATCAAGATGAAGAATTTCCTGATCTAAAAAAACAATTAGCCAACTTAACTGATGCTTACAATTTGCAGCAACGGAAGATTATTGAACTACATGAGGCAATCAGAGCAAAAAAAACTTAGTCCGCAAAATGAATAAGAAATTATATCTTCTTATTACTAAAATCGATGACTGCGGGGAATATAATACTCGAATAGCGAACTAAATTACGTTTCCCCAATTACCCAAATTATAGAAATGAACATATAATATGTATATGTTCATTTTTAGTCAAATATTGGACACGTACTCATTTACTGTTCAGCACATTATGCTCAATCTTATTAAGAGTCTATTGCTCTTTACAAGTCGGTATATAATTGTCTAAATGTACTTCTTAGACCAATAGTAAATAATCCTGTGTTAGTTGCAGATAAAACGTTTGACTCTTTTCTGAATATTCCACCTAATTCTATACGCAGATTGTATTTTGGATTAAGGATGTAAGCTACTTTGGCTTCACCATAATACAAATCAGTATCTAAACCCTGACCAATTTTATTTCCGTAATCTGCAACCCTAACATTATAAGATTTAAAAATATCACCTCCATAGTTTTGTCCTTCAGGATCCAGACCTTTTTTCGCATACATCAACTCACCACTGAAATCGAATCTTTTGTAGGTATAATTTAAAAGCCCTACAAATTCTCTGTAATTTGCTCCCAACTGATTTGCCAATGGCTGATTCATTGATGCATAATTCGATACCCTATCAAAATGGGCATAAGTATACGGTCTTGCCGTATTAAATTCAGCCAGATAGTTTAGACCTTTAACTTTCATTAAATCTGAGCCACGTACTCCGAGCTGAATAGCATTTTTATTTGCCCAATAACCTGTGCCTTTAAAAAACTCTTTGGCTGTAAATTCATCAAACATGAACTGACCGTAAATGCTAGTGTGATCAAATATTTCATATTTAAAATTAAAACCTATACGCATTTTGTCCGGAGATGTAGTATTTGCACTTTCAACAGAACGCAGGAATACAAATGGATGAGCATAGTTGAAATCAAAGCCACGTTTACCTTCGGGTTCTGCATCAGCCCAAGTCACCGCTTGGAAGAAACCTGCAGAAAATCTTTTCGTGACATTCCAATCAATATAATGAGCTGCCATCCATTTTCCACGATCACCTAGTCTTCGATCTTCTGTTAAACGTTCCGCTCCCGGATCTAGCATATATGCATAAATCGTTTGGTATTGGACATTACCTAGAGTAGCACGAACTCTAAAAAATGTATATGGAGCTGTATTATCACTTAAAAGTACGGAACGGTAACCATCACCAATGAAGTTCTTATCACGTCCGAGAGTAAGATTTAAATGTTTATTAGGTGTATAAGAAATTAAAGCAGTAGCATATGAATAATCCTTTGTGCGATTATTCAACTTATCTCCTCCAGCTTGTCCGGGAATAACCTGATTTTGCTCAACGAAGTTGGTATAATAGTTAGCAAATACACCTTGGTTTTCATAAGCGCTTGTGTAAAAAGAAAATTTCGAACCAACGTTTCCGCCAAACTGGAAACCACGGGTATTTAGCCAGGTGTTTTTCTTATCTCTCACATCTCTACCAATCATCATATCCGGCAAAAAATCCACATAAACTTGATAATCATCACCGGTAAAATTCAACAAATGTTCCTGTGTTATTTTCCTTCTTACCCAACTGCGGTGACCAACTGAATCTATTCCTATATTCATCAATTCATTATAACGACCTACCAATGTTGTATCATCGCTGTAAAACCCTCTGGTTGAGCTATGAAATTTAGCATTCACATCGTACACGGTCTTATTAAATTTCTGATAGTAGTTGTAAGAATAAGGTAAAATCTGGTTTGGGGTTCGTTCCTGCGCAACCGCAGAAAGAACGAAAAGTCCAAGCACTAACTGGATTATGATTTTTTTCATATGATGTGCATTAAGCAATTTTAGTTCCAAATAACCTCTTGGAACCTTCTGTAGAAAAGCGAATAATTATAAAGATTATTGTGCATAATACCAGTACTACAAAAACAGCAAGCATTGACTTAGGTAAATAACATATAATAACAATATTGATAAGCAACTGTATTAAAGCATAGAAAGTTGAAACCACTAAATGAGGAACTTTTTTTTCATTAGCCAGATATTGATAGAAATGGCTCCTATGTGCATCGAAAATATTTTCCTTTCTCATCAACCTAAAGAAAATAGTAGAAACTGCATCTAAACCGTATAACAGTAGCAACAACAAATAGCCGAAATTTTCTGTTTTTATTATTACAGCCAATGTTAAAAACATAATAATAAACGCAATACTTACACTACCAACATCACCGGCAAAACACCTGGCTTTAAATCGAAAGTTAAAGATATTAAAAACAATTATTGACAATATAGAGGTGACCAGAAAATTCGAATTGATAAATTCAAATTGAAAATTATTTATATAAAGTAACGAACTAAGGGCAACTAAAGCATATGCCCCTGTAATTCCATTTATACCATCCATAAAATTTATGGCATTGATACTTCCAATCACAAGAACAAGTGCCAAAAGAATCCAATAAACAGGAAGATTATAAAAATGTAGTTGATAAAACATTAATGCAACACTAACCAAATGAAAAACCAATCTCACTTTATTATTAACTGGTTTGATATCATCTAGGAAACTTATAACAGCAATTAAAGCTAAGCCAGAAAGAAAATATTGATATTCAGATCCAAAATAGAATGGATATAGGAGTAGAGCAACGGTAAAAATAATTCCACCACCGCGCAAGACCAAGGTAGTATGAGAGCTTCTATGATTAGGCTGATCAATGATATTAAAGTAATCAGCTATTTTAAAGTAAACCAATTCAGCTAATAAAAGAATAATGAATGTAAATAAAATTAAAAGTGGATTCATGTTTTCTAAATTAACTGTTGACGAATGATTTAGCAGTTAGTTGCAAACCTGCTGCTGAAGAGAGTGGTAATGGTTTGTTAAGAGCCTGCTTTAACTTTTCGTTGCTCACTATGTAACTCTCTGTCAACTTATCCAGTCGCTCTGTTGTTAACGGCATCTTTAATTTATCGCCAACCTTTGCAATGAACCTAATTATTTTTGGCGAGACTTTCCATAAACGTGGACTTTTTCCGAGTGCACTACTAAGAATTCTGACTACTTCATTCGTTGCTAATGCCTGATCATCAGCAACGTGGTAAATACCCGATTGAATATTGTTCTGAGTTATTAGCTCATGAATCACAAAAGACAGGTTTTTAACACTTAAAAATGATCTTTTGTTCTCAAATGCAGCCAATGGATAAGGAAGTCCACTTTTAACCACCTGATAAAGAAGGTTTAAGTTTCCTTTATTACCTGGCCCATGAATCATACAAGGTCGTAATATATAATAAGACTTCCCCTTTGGCAATGCCTGGGATTGAATGTATTGTTCAGCTAGCAATTTAGATTTACCATAATGAGTCTGAGGATTTGGCAGAGTCGTTTCATCTAAAATGCCAGAAATTTTATCAGATACTGCCTTAACTGAACTTATGTAAACAAATTTAGACATTTCAGAAACGAGGAACTGGTCATATAATTTTCTTGTAATTTCAAAATTAATATCATAATATTCCTTGAAATTTGAAACTCTTTGCAAATCATGAGCTTTACCAGCTAGATGAACGATTGATCCCGAATTTAGTAGTATGTCACTATTAATATTATTTAATTCATCCCTAGATACATCATATATAGTTGAACTTCGTAAATATTCTTTCAAATTTTTCCCAACAAATCCACTGGATCCTGTTAATAATATCATATACCAAATATTTTACTATTTATCTCTTCCCAAATTCTTTGCTGATTGAAATTAGCAATTATGAAATTTCTACCATATTCCCCATGCTTCTTTGCAAGCGAATTATTTTCTAAGTACCTATTCAATTTATCAACAATATCTGTGGGAGTTAAATCAATAAAAAATCCTGTCTCATTATCTATTATCGAATCGCGACATCCTGTAGCTCTAGTTGTTAAAACTGGCAACTCCATAGCGGAAGCTTCCAAAACAACTGTAGGAAAGCCTTCTCTATGAGACGGTAAAATAAAAATATCCATCAAACAATAGTATGGAGCGAGATCATCGATCATACCTGTATAAATAATATTCGGTGTATTTGTAATATATGCCAGTAATTCACTAGAAATAGTATCGCGCGCTTCCACCGGGCCTATTAAAAGTAACTTAACATTCAATGTATTTTTTGTTAATTGTTTCCAAGCACTAAGCAATTCGTTAATTCCCTTATCATTGACTAATCTTCCAACAAACCCAATTACACGATCTTTACTGGAAATATCATATCTCTCTTTTAAATTCCTTACTAGCTCATCATTGACCTTTGATTTATTAAATTTATTTAAGGCATCAATTCCATTGCATGTTCCTTTGTTCAAAATAACATTTTTTTCTTTTGAACTTAGATGCTGCTGATTAGAGATCTCAAGCACTGATGGGCTAACACAGACTACTTGAGTAGCAAGAAATCCAGTTAGTCTTTCAGCAGTTTTCAAAATAAAGCGTTTCAACCCAGTAGAAGTCTCAAACATCAAACCGTGTCTGAAATATATCCTTTTCTTCACACCTGCCAAATATGCAGCCGACATACCTATTAATCCACCTTTAGGCGTATGCGCAACTATTATATCGATTTCTTCACTTTTTATATATTTGACTAGTTTAATGATTGCTGCTATATCATTAATGATGCTTATTTCTCTAAGTATATTCAATTCCAAAGAGACAATTTTCTTAGCGTAACAAAAATCTCTGAGATGTTGAGATGCTTGACAAGCTACATAAAACTTCACACCTTTTAAGGTTGAATATTCAAATTGATCACCAATGTAATAAGGTAAAACAAATGAAATGTTTACAACATGTAATATCTTTTTATCTATCATCTATTTTTTTTTATTACTAATAATATTTTACTAGCTATGCCAACGAACATTTCTTTTTCATGCTTTTTCATAGCCCAAAACCAAACCATAGTAAAATATGTGAGTGCAAGTAAGGCAGATTTAGCCATAAACTCTACCAAATTAGATGCGGGTAAATAAGTGTTTATCACAAAACCAATTATCCCTATTGAGATTAAAGGAAGTAAAAGTGTCAAGTAACACTCCTTAAAAAATCGAGGAATATCTAATTTTAATATTTTCCAATAAACATAATTCATCCCTAAAACATGACAGAGCATCGTTGCAATAAATATTCCAATAGCACACCCAATTGCTCCATAATGGGGGGCTAAAACTATTCCAACTGTCATGCTTAGTATCGAAGCGCTAATAAATAGTATCGCTCTATATTTTAATTCATTTACAACAAATAGATAGGTATATGCAATTTCCTGCGTCAAAGTAATTATCCCGGGAATAATCATTAATAGAACCACGAAGTAGGATTGCTCAAACTCTTGACCCATCCACAATACTATAAACTCCTTACCTAAGGTAATTATACCGATAATCAAAATACCCATTATAATTAATTGAATCCTACCAACTTTAATCATTAACGCCGTAATCTCGTTACGATTATTTTCTTCCATATTTATTCTGGAAACCATTGGTAAGAATAATCCATTCAACGCATGAGCAAAAGTCCATGTATATCCTTCTATAATAATCCCTACAGAAAAGAGTGCAATCTGTGTTGTACCAGAGTAGCGACCCAAAATTGTAGGAACAATATTTATGAGTAATCTCTGTGCGATACCGATAACAGAAATCCAAATCGAAAAAGTAAATAACTCCTTTAATAGAGCTCTACTTTTAAATTTAAAACTAATCCGAATCGAGGTATTTTTGGAAATGTAAATTAACTTTATTAGAATTACTAATACTCCAATTAATGCATTAATAAAGACTAATGCATAGAGTTTATAACCTAAAACCAATGCGACAATCATTAGACCAATCAGCCCCACCTTACCTATAAGGTCCGAAAATTTTAATATAAAAAACCTCTCATACGCAATCAAGACACCATCTATTGGCATGAAAGGGAAAGACAAAATACTAAATAAGCCTGCAATACAATATATGACCCTAAATTTTTCGAGCTCAAAACTATTTAGTTCTATAAAAACATAGCTGATTAAAAAATATGCAACGATTAAACATGTTAAAATTATTAAATTCAAAAATAGATAGAACTTTGTTGTTACACCTAGAAGCTCATTAATTTTGGTATCATCTTTTTCTAATCTATACTTAGAAATAAACCTTGCTATTGCAGATCCCAAACCGAAGTCCAATAAAAAGTAGCTCAGAAATGATGTAACAAGCACGTATAGTCCGTAGTCGGATTTACCAATCTGTTTAATCATCCATGGCGTGTATATTAAACCTGCAATGATATTAAATGATATAGCAACGTAAGACATAAATGCACCAGTCCGTAATTGAGAATTACTTTCACTCATATTACAGAAGTTTTAGGTAGGGAGGATTCAGCATTACTATTCCTTAGCCCAAATAATATGGAATAAGTACCTGGAATCTTTATTTTTTGGAAAACAAGCTGACCCGAATATATTAAAATCACACTCAAAGCCAAATAACACACTGGGTTGATAAATTCAAAAATTTGATTTTGAGGCAGAATTCGGCGGAACGGGAATACCAAAAAATGTATAAGATAAATTGTGAATGTAAAATCTGATAATAAATGAAAGATTTTTTTTTTAAAAAATCGATGTTTAGAACAGTAAAATAGAAGGATTGTCCCAAAAACCTCACATGGTAGTCCAAGAAATGAAAAATAACCACCATAATTTGGCTCTATCAAAAATCCTAAAAATAATAGTGATAAAAATGATAACAGTATAATCATTATATATTTATCAAATGTTCTTAATATAGTATCAAAATTATTCTTGCAAAGAATTCCTAAAGCAAAAAAACCAGCCCAATTAAAGAAATTTAGATAATTATTAATGGTATTATATGAGGAATAATTTTTGATAAATGCATCAAGCAACCCAAAACTTGTGAAGCACAGGGATAGAACGTTTAATGCCAAAAAAATATAGACAAGTCTAGTATCTTTTACAAAGGAAAAAACTAAATAGCAAACCATTAAAATGGTCAAATAATATAAATAGCTGCCAATACCAACTAGCCAACTTAACCAAGTTAGTATATCAAATTTATTCACAACTAAATAAACAATTGTACCCGTAAAAACCCATGGGATGATTATAGTGGTGATTTTTTTCAAAAAGAATGACTTAACTCCAACTTTCCATGGGTTAAAATAGTATCCAGCAATAAATAAAAAAGATATTACACCTAATGCCCCTAACCTCTCAGTCAAATAACTAATATAACCATAGTTAATATTTCTGGAATGTGCCATTATTACTGACAATATAGATAAAGATTTAACTATATTCATTCTTTGGCTAATTGAATTATTTTGCATTTTTCAATCTTTTTATCAAGCTATTTCTTAAGTTTGAAAAGTCTCCTTGTCTTAATCTTAATAAGATAGTTTCGACTGTGCGATATAATTTAACCAAGGGATATCCATTACCCATTATTCTATTTAATTTCTCACTATATCCAACGTCCTCAAGCACATATTTTGGATGTTTCAACGGAAATTCTAGATCATATGTTTTCATAAATAGTACTTGTCGAATACCTTTTGGCAACTTAGCAATAGAATCGGTAGCATGAGTTCCATTGGCACCTATCCCTATATTACTTATTAAATTTTTAGTAGGAATGATATTTAATTTACTATTCAATAAAACATGTGATCCAAGGATAGTCTCATAATGGGCTATTCCACTTAACTTATTTGATTGGCTTTTGTTTATAAAAAATTTGAAATCATCCGGTTTCATGAGTTTCTCCAGCAAGCTCAGACTATATTTGTCGTTCAAATAATCGTAATGTTCTTCCCAACGATCAATATTTCGTTTCCATGTCGCCCATCCCCAGATAGATCCAGATCTAGCAAATAAATATGAATAAGGAGTATCAAGACTTACGCCTAAGTTATTCATACCACAGATTATTCCTATACGCTCATCATCTTTGTAATAATCTAGCATTTCCTTGCAAAAAGTAAAAAAACTTTGTGATGGAACATCATCGTCTTCTAGGACAATTGCTTGTTCTTCTTTCTCGAAAACCCATTTTTGAGAAAGGAACTCAGAAGGGTCACACCCAAAGTTTTCATCCTGATATTTATAGTGGACTTCACATTCCCAATCAATATGTTCAGCAATCTTCCTGCATTTTTCAATATTGATTATATCATCTGCTCTATTTTCCCTAGCTCCATCTTGGTATAAATATAACTTAGAAGGACGAGCAATTTGAACTTGCTCAAAAACTTTTTGAAATATTTCAGGCCGGGCAAAGAAAATCAATAATACTGCAATGTCTATTTTTGATGGATGCTTTTCAATCATCTGTTTTCGTAATTTTATATTCTTATTTTTTTGACTTTTGCAGGTATACCGAATGCTACACCATTCTCTTCAATTTCTGAGTTCACCAAACTCATTGCTCCTATTACTGCTCCATTATTAATTTTTGCACCCATAATGATTTTACAGCCCGCAGCAATCCAAACATCCTCCCCTATTGTGATACCATCACGATCTACTAAGAGTGGTTGATTTCTAATCAAATCATTTTTCATAATTGAGTGGTTACTGTCAATTATATAACACTGTCCAGCTATTGATGTATTATTTCCAATTTTAACTTTGGTCTTAGAAAAGATTATTGTACCAACACCTATGTCCACGTTATCACCTATTTCAATTAAACCATCACCCCAAAGATATACTCCTGGATATATATGTACGTTTTTACCGATAATTACGTTAGTAGCATTTAAATACACTTTTCCAATTATGCTTACGGAGTTTTCACAACTTCCAATACTCATCAAAAAAACTTTTTTTCGATAACCTCTTTCTAAGAAATTTTTAATCCGGTCAAATAAAAGTATTGGATTTTTCATTGATTATTTAAATATTATAACATATGGAAAATACACGATTTTGCAGTTCAAATGTACTAAAGATGGTTGGACAACACTACATCTATTTAGAATTAGAGTCCAAGATTTAATATCCTTTTTATATCACAGACAAAATTATCGTTTAAATCCTCCATCAACATTCTACTATCAAAAGGTATTTCAAAAGCAATTGCTTTGATCGCTTCAGCAATTTGGATTGGGTCATTGTTTTCATAATAAACCATTAAAGAATTTATTCTAGACCTCTCAACGACATTGATTCTACATGATACTACTCTTAATCCCATTGATAAATATGACAGGATTTTACTTGGGAATGAAGTATCTACGTACTTACCAAAGTTATTTTGAGTACTTAACCCTACGTGACATGTCTGGCAATAGTTCAAATATTCGGATCCACTTAACGATCCTTCAAAATAAATTTTACATTCTGAGCTAAAATTAATATCATCAATCATAGCCTGCAATTTCTTTTCCTCCCCAAACCCAATTATATGCATTACATAATTACTTCCTAAATAAGGTGCTGCAGCAATTGCATTAAAAGCACCAGCTTTGTGAGTATCAATTATTCCCGCATATAAAAGATGTATTTTACCATCATTGGGTGGAAATTTATGTCTATCATAATGACGATAAATTCCGTAAATTATTATCAAAGGTTTATTATCAGAAATTTTATCTGCTAATAATTCAGTTGCCAAAATAAATTTATCAGCAGCTTTTATTAATTTTTTCTCTAACATTTCAAAAGTAGAATTTAAGGAGTTTACATCTGCATAAATTTCCTCCACTTCCAAAATCAATTGAAATTTCTTAATTTTCTTTGCAAAATATATTGGATAGTATAACCAAGGACTGTGATATACCAAGATCCTATCTTCAGAGTCAGTATTACGTAATAAATAATAAAAAAGCCAACACAAACTAATGAAAATCTTTAAATAGAGGAAAATGTGTCTATGAGTTCTAAAACTAGGAGATAAAGTTACTTTAATATGCCTTTTTATGTCGATGGTTTCTTGAGGCTGATATTTTTTTCCGTACTTATTTTCGAACCATGAAGGAGATACAATATGCACTTTAAATCCGGCAGCATTTATCGCATCACATATATAATTCATTTTACTTATTGCTGCCGGTGAACTCACTCTCTTATTTACGGAATATTCTAAATCATAGAATCCAATATATTTTATTTCTTTCACTTGTTTGTATTATAAGTATACATCTTCCAATTTCATATCTTGCCAAAAGAATTTATATTCCATGTTAATATTAGCTTTAATACTCATCGCAATCAATAATAAAACTACAACACCATAAAAAAGGTTTTGTAATTTCCTTGTATAAATATCAAAACTTTGAAATGTTAAAGGGACTAAAGCAAGTATAAATATGGAAAAATACTGAACAATTCGCATAAAAATGTGAATCTCAAATACTAATGACAAAAAGAAAGTCATGAGTATCATTGCACTGTACTGCATTATTGCTGCTGGAAAAATTCGGACGACTTTATTATACCTTATAAGAGCCACGCTTACTATTAACAACATGAGTAAAGTAAAAGTTATTGGTTTATATTCTTCCATATGACCATACTCCTCATAATTTTGTGAAAGACCAATGAAAATACTCGATATCTTGCTACTTATCACAAACAAAATCGGAAACAAGATTAGAACTAACACCAACAAATTTTTTGGGCTTTTAAGTTTTGATATAAAATAAAATGGGAGAAAAATCAAACAAGATTGATGAATAGTTGATGCAACGAGTATCAAAACAGTCGAATATATAAACTTATTTTTCTTCATCAATTCAAAAGAATAGAAAACCGCTGCCGTGGCAATTGTTTGTCTATGGCCCGTTATCGAAAAAAAAGAATAAAAAAGAACAGAATATAATACGTAAGAGAGGACTGCATCTCTAAGCTGAGTAGTATTTTTTAAAATGAAATTACCAAGGGCAATAAAAAAAAGAATTGCTATTAAGAATAAAAAAAGCTGATACTGTGGCAAAAATAATTGAGCAATTTTCTCAAAAACACTATACCCTGGGTCTTTGCCGATACCCAGAGCATAATGAATGACAAATTGATTGTATATTTCATTCCATGATGTCAATTTTACGTCTTCATACATTCCGAAATACCCATAAGTATCTGTTCCTACAGCAACATTTCTTAAACCAGACTGAAGAATTAAAATCAGAGATATAATTTGAATATACAACTTTCTTACATTAAAGCTATCCTTAATGGGATACAATATTTTGCTGAAAATGTATCCTAAAGATACAACTATCATAATCACAATCAGATTCACTATCATGACAATATCATTTGATTATACAGATTCAATGTTTCTAGTAATTTTTGATCCGAATCAAAATTCTTTACCACAAATTCTCTGCATTTTATCGAGAAGCTTTTTTTACCAGCTATTTGTACCTTTACTATCGCCAAACTAACCTGCAAAACATCTCCTTTTTCAACAACAAACCCACAACCAGGGCCTACAATTTCCGGGTATGCAGTACTATTGTATACTATTGCTGGTGTTCCACAACTTAAAGCTTCAGCGATTACCTTTCCAAAGGTATCCTCAACTGACAAGTGTACATAAACATTAGCCATTGCATAAATTTCAGCCATTTTTAATTTATTTTGTACATATGGAATATGAATAACATTTGCAGGCAGTTTGGTTATTCCTATCAGTTTTCCAACCATAATTATTACGGTACCTAGTGTAATTAACCTCGATAATTTTACCAGATCGCGGTATTTTGCATCCTCCTCTGTCCAACTTGCGCTTACTACCAAAACTAAAAAATCGTTTTCACGAAGTCCATAACTATCTCTGCCATTTTCTTGGGTTGCTTTAAAAGTATTATGATCAACCCAATTATAAATTGGCTTAATAGGATACTTGTTAAGAAAAGATTTGTTCACTTCAGATGCCAGCCAGTTGGAAACAGGAACAATAGTCATTTTTCGCGGCGAGGTAAAATAATTTTTCTTATCTACATAACTCGAATTGGATCGATCAAAAAATATACTTGAAGGGTATTTTCGGACCTGTGGGCAATTATTACATTCTATTATCCACTTATAACATTGAACTTCTGTGTAATGAGCGCATTTTCCAGTATAGGCCCAACAATCATGCAATGTCCAAACCACTGGCATGTTATATTCATTCAAAAAATTGAATAATAATTTAAAATTTAAATAATTCCCATGAAGATTATGCAAATGTATAATGTCCGGGCGATAAGCGATAATTTCTTTTATTAGATTTTTAGTTCCATTATGAGTGAAATAACCTTGTTTTCCAACAATTCTGGATAAAAGATTATGTAAATGGTTTTCAAATTTGGTGCCTATTTTATATGCCGATTTATAAGTTGTAGTGCCTTGTCCATATGCTATTTTACACTCATGACCGTTATCAACTAAGTAGGTGGCTAGATCAACACATATTCCACCTGTACTTCCATAACCACAGACAGTATTAATTTGTAAAACTTTCATATTTAACTATTCGAACCACACAACTCTTTTCACATAATCAACATAACTAATGATTACTCTAACCACTTTATCAGCAACATTTGGCATACTGTAATCTTCTACCTTCCTAAATTGAGCTTCCTTCTTATTTGCATCAGAAAGATGCGTTAAACCTTGCATAATTCTTTCTGTGTTCATACCAACCATCATAACAGAAGCTTCTTCCATAGCTTCAGGACGCTCATGAGCGTATCTAATATTTAATGCAGGAAAACTTAATATTGAAGATTCTTCTGATATAGTTCCACTATCAGATAAAACACAATAAGCTTTCATCTGAAGAGCATTGTAATTGCTAAAACCCATCGGCTTGAGAAACTGAATACAAGAATTCATTTCAATACCTTTTTGTTCAATCATTTTTCGAGTTCTAGGATGTGTGCTAACGATAATAGGATAGTTATAATTCTCAGCAATCAAATTCAAACTTGTCATTAAACTTACAAAGTTTCTTTCACTGTTAATATTTTCTTCCCTGTGTGCTGAAACTACAAAATATTTATTTTCTTGTAGTTTCAGCTCTTGAATAATATCTGAAGCAAGAATTTTAGGCATATAAAAATCCAAAACTTCGAACATTGGAGATCCAGTTTTAATAATCCTATCTGGGGGCAAACCTTCTCTCAAGAGATATTCTCAGCTATGTCAC
>Ga0247814_10000901_pt1 | contig 19857 bp, 19 predicted proteins | sample UWRJL179409R1_FD_179947 | JGI IMG/M metagenome (GOLD analysis project Ga0247814, IMG submission 179947) | Plant litter microbial communities from Arlington Agricultural Research Station in Wisconsin, United States - UWRJ-L179-409R-1 | ecosystem: Environmental > Terrestrial > Plant litter >... | reverse complement strand
GCCCCACGGGGCGACGCCGAGTCCACCGTTTCCGCCTGTGCCGCCCGCGCCGCCGCGGCGCGCACCGGGCTGACCATCGGGAATGCCTGCAGCTCCGCCACCGCCGGCGCTGCTCGCCGTGCTGCTGCCGCCTCCGGCGCCGGCCACGATCGTCACGGTGCCGTCGATCGAGATGCCCGTGCTTCCGCCGCCACCACCGGCCTTGATGCCGTCGCCGCCGGATCCGAAGCCGAGGCCGCCCACGCCATCAGCGCCGCCGTCGGCACCGAGGGTGATGGTGAGCACCTGTCCGGCTTCGACCGGAATCACGACGCTGACCGACGCACCGCGCCCACCCGGTCGCTCCGCGCTGGAGGTGCCGCCATGCGCGCCATTTGCGGTCACCGAGATGCTCTCGACGCCCTCTGGCACGATCCATTCAAAGGGGATGCCCGCCGGGTGATCGGCGACCGTGAACGTCTCGCTCGCCGGTGTCGTTTCTGTCGCGACCATCGGCACCGCGAGCAGCACCGCCGCGAGTGCGAGTCGGATCACCATGAGCCCACAGCGTAGTCCTTGAGAAAGACGCCGTAGAGGTCTTCGCCGGCCTCGCCGCGCACGATGGGGTCATAGACCCGGGCCGCGCCGTCGACGAGGTCGAGCGGGGCGTGAAAGCCCTCCTCTGCGAGGCGAACCTTGGTGAAGTGCGGCCGCTCGTCGGTGATCCAGCCCGTGTCGACGGCGGTCATGAGAATCTGGTCGGTCTCAAACATCTCGCGCGCACTCGTGCGGGTGAGCATGTTAAGCGCCGCCTTGGCCATGTTGGTGTGTGGGTGGCCCGGCCCCTTGTAGCCGCGGCCGAACACGCCCTCCATGGCGCTGACGTTGACGACGTAGGTGCGGCGGGCGGGGCTCGCAGCCAACGCGGAACGCAGCCGGCTGACCAGCAGGAACGGCGCGGTCATGTTGGCCAGCTGCACCTCGAGCATCTCGAGCGGCTCGACCTGGTCGACGCTCTGCGTCCACGAGTTGATGTGGTTCTGGTCTGGCACGAGACCGCCCGCGTCGATCGCGGTGCCGTCCTTGTGCCGCTCGATGCTGGATGCCCCGGCGAGAGTAGCCTGCGAGGTCTTCGCCACCGCCGCGAGAATCGGGTGGCTGGTCACCGACTCGGCCAGGGCGAGCGGATGCGCGTCGTTTGTGTGACCGAAGGTCACCAGCTCGGGCAGCGGCCCGTCGGGCAGGGGAGCGAGCTCGGCATCCACGAGCGGCTGGTAGGCGCCCGCGCTGCGGCGCACCGTTTGCGCGGCGTTATTGATGAGGATGTCGAGCGGGCCGGCCGCGGCAACGTCGTCGGCGAGACCAACGACCTGGGCCGGGTCGCGCAGGTCGATGCCGACGATCTTGAGGCGGTCGATCCAGTCGGCGGAGTCGGGCAGTGCGGTGAAGCGTCGCACCGCATCCCGGGGAAATCGAGTGGTGATCGTCGTGTGGGCACCATCGCGCAGCAACCGCAGCGCGATGTACATGCCGATCTTGGCGCGGCCGCCGGTGAGCAGAGCACGCTTGCCGGTGAGGTCGGTGCGTGCGTCGCGCTTGGCATGGCTCATGGCAGCGCAGTCCGGGCAGAGCTGGTGATAGAAGGCGTCGACGATCGTGTACTGCTGCTTGCAGATGTAGCAGGCGCGCGGCTTGATCAGCTCGCCAGCGATGTTGTGTGACGTGGTCGAGAGAGGGATGCCCCGCGTCTCATCATCGATGCGGTCAGGCGCCCCGGTCGCGGTGGCCGCAACCACGGCACGGTCGGCCTCGGCGATGCGGGCGCGCTTCTCTGCACGCCCAACGGTCTTGACGGCCTTGAACATCTTGGCGGTCGCCTGGCGCACGGTCACGAAGTCGGGGTCGTCATCCTCGAGATGCGCCAGCTGGGCGAGAACACGAAGGGTGGCCTCGAGATCGGCGGGGTCGATCTGTTGGGGTTGCTGTTCAGCGCGCACACGAAATTCTACGACGGAGGGCAGCGCTGCCCATTCCCGGCCGCAGTCGTCGCGCCTAGCGTGGAGGCATGCGCACCCGTCTAGCCCTGCTCACCATTGCCGTTCTCGCCCTGAGCGGCTGCTCGTTTGACGAGCCGAATCCGGTGCCGACGATGGATTCGACAGAAGCGATCAGCGAATACCAAGGGCTCTACGACGACATCGAGGCTGCGATGAGCTCCGCAGACATCGGCGAGCCGCAGCTGCAGTCGTTGCACGCGCTCGTGCCGCAGGACGACGACCCTCCTCTCTGCGGATTGTGGCTGGGACGTGTCTCATCGAGCGACGAGGTCGAGATTGCTAGCGAGCGTGCCGACGAGTTCGTCGCCCTCATCGACCCGATCCTTGCCGACCACGGCTGGCCGCCTCTGGTCTTCATCGAGCACGAGTACGGCCCCGGTTTTCCAGACTACGAATCTGAGCTCGACGACCGCACGGCGAATGTGGGGCTGTCGATCCGCGGAACGCAGGTCACCGCATCCGTCTTTGCCTTCGTAACCGATGAGCCCTGCGGCGACTAGCGGCCGATGACGGCCAGCGCGACGATCAGCACGAAGTACAGCGCGGCGACCACAAAGGTGGCGACCCTCGCACGCTTCATTCCGAGTGGTGTCGTCTTGATGCCGCTGTTGAGCGAGCCCATCATGAGCCGCCCGACGCCAGGCACCATGTAGAGCGGCAGCGCGTAGTGGTCGATGTCTTCCGGCACGAGATCGATCGGCAGCCCGCGGTTGCGACGGCTGATGAGCACCTGCTTCTTGATCTGGTAGTAGACGAGGGTGCCGTAGGGCACGAGAAAAGTAAGTCCCCACGCGCCCACCCCGCCACCGGCGATGGCAAGAACGGTGTTGACGGGGGCGTGATCGAACGCATAGCCGAGCATTGCGACACTCACCGTGGCGAGGACGAGGCCGAGGATGATGCCAATCGGAACGAATGCGCGCGACAGCGACTCCATCCCCTCGGATTGGTGGGATTTCTCGCTCGGAAACCACTCGTCGATGTGCAGCTCTGGCTCGTTCTGCTCCGGCTCACCCCACCGATTGAATCGCTCTCGTGCCATGCGGCCAGTATGCCAGCGGCACCTAGGGTTGAGGCATGACCTTGCTCGAGCTGACACCCGCGCCATACACGGCGGATGCCGCGTTCGACGCCTTCGCCGGCTGGGCGTCATCTAGGGGACTGAGCCTCTATCCGGCGCAAGAAGAGGCGCTGCTCGAGATCGTGTCGGGCTCCAACCTGATCCTCAGCACTCCCACCGGTACGGGTAAGTCGCTCGTCGCCATCGGCGCTCACTTCGCCGCGATGGGGCAGGGGCAGCGCAGCTTCTACACGGCGCCGATCAAGGCGCTCGTCAGCGAGAAGTTCTTCGCCCTCGTCGATATCTTCGGCGCGGAGAACGTCGGCATGATCACCGGCGACTCGAGCGTCAACAGCGACGCCCGATCATCTGCTGCACGGCCGAGATTCTCGCCAACCTGGCGCTGCGCGGCGGGGCGGACACCGCGGTCGACCTCGTCGTCATGGACGAGTTCCATTTCTACTCCGACCCCGATCGCGGCTGGGCCTGGCAGGTGCCGCTGCTGACGCTGCCGAGTGTGCAATTCGTGCTCATGTCAGCGACGCTCGGCGATGTCTCGAGAATCGCCGACGACCTCACGCTGCGCACCGGCCGCGAGACTGCCGTCGTCACCGGTGTCGACCGCCCGGTGCCGCTCAGCTACTTCTATGCGACCACCCCCGTGCACGAGACCGTCGAAGACCTGCTGTCGACCAACCAGGCGCCCGTCTACATCGTGCATTTCTCGCAGGCGGCCGCCCTGGAGAGGGCGCAGGCACTAACGAGCGCCAAAATCATTACGCGCGAGCAGCGCGACCAGATCGCCGACGCGATCGGCGCCTTTCGCTTCACCACGGTGTTCGGGCAGACGCTCAGTCGCTTGATTAGGTCGGGGATCGGGGTGCACCACGCGGGCATGCTGCCCAAGTACCGGCGGCTCGTCGAGCAGCTCGCGCAGCAGGGGTTGCTGCGGGTCATCTGCGGAACCGACACGCTGGGCGTCGGAATCAACGTGCCCATCCGCACCGTATTGCTAACGGCCCTCACCAAGTTCGACGGCACCAAGATGCGGCAGCTCACCGCCCGTGAGTTCCATCAGGTGGCGGGCCGGGCGGGGCGCGCCGGCTACGACACCGCGCGCACGGTCGTCTGCCAGGCGCCCGAGCACGAGGCAGAGAACGCCCGACTCGTCGCCAAGGCGGGGGATGACCCCAAGAAGATCAAGAAGATCGTGCGCAAGAAGGCCCCGGAGGGCTTCGTCTCGTGGGGAGAACCAAGCTTTCAGCGCCTCATCGCGGCGGAGCCCGAGACCCTCACCTCGAGCATGCAGGTGAGCCACTCGATGATTCTCAACGTGATCGCCCGGGGTTCCTCTGCGGGCGCCTTCGCCGACATGCGCGACCTCATCTTCGGCAGCCACGAGCCCTGGCTGCGCCAGCTCGCCCTCGCCCGTCGCGCGCTCGCGATCTACCGCACGCTCAAGGCCGCCGACATCGTGACAGAGGTAAACGGACGGATCGCCCTCACCGTCGACCTGCAGCCCAACTTCGCCCTCAACCAGCCGCTGTCGCCGCTCGCGCTCGCCGTGATTGAGCTGCTCGACCCCTCGTCGGCCAGCTATGCGTTGGACGTCATCAGCATCCTCGAGGCGACCCTCGATGACCCGAGGCCGGTGATCTCGCAGCAGCAGTTCCAGGCGCGGGGCGAGGCCGTCGCGGCCATGAAGGCCGAGGGCATCGAGTACGACCAGCGCATGGAACTTCTGGAGCAGATCACGCATCCGCAGCCTCTAAAAGAACTGCTGGATGCCGCCTACGAGCAGTACGCCGCCACCCAACCGTGGGTGGCCGACTTCGAGCTGCGTCCCAAGACCGTCGTGCGTGACATGTACGAGCGCGCGATGACTTTCGCGGACTACATCGGCTACTACAAGCTCGCCCGCAGCGAGGGTTTGGTGCTGCGCTACCTGTCGGACGCGTTTCGCGCGGTGCGTCAGACGGTGCCCGACGAGGCGAAAAACGACGAGCTGCTCGATCTCATCGAGTGGCTCGGCGAGCTCGTGCGGCAGGTCGACTCGAGCCTGCTCGACGAGTGGGAACAGCTGATCAACCCGGTTGCCGTCACGGATGCTCCTGTCGTGCCGCCGCCCCCGCCCTCGGTCGTCACGAACACCCGCGCCTTTCGGGTGCTCGTGCGCAACGAGCTCTTTCGTCGCGTGCAGCTCGCCGCCCTCGACGACATCGCCTCCCTGGCCGAGCTCGACCCTGACTTCGACTGGGATGCCGCCCTCGAGGCGTACTACACCGACCACGACTCGATCGGCACGGACGCCGACGCCCGCAGCTCTGCGATGCTCGTCGTCGATGAGGGCGCGTTCCAGTGGACCGTGCAGCAGATCATCGCCGACCCGGCCGACGACCACGACTGGCGCATCCACGCGACCGTCGACCTGGCCGAGTCGGCCGAGCGCGGCGTCGCGGCCGTGCGCATAACGGCCTTCGCGGCGCTGTAGTTTCGGAAATTCAGGAGTTTTCTCGCTCAGAGCACCCAGCAAGCGGTTACTTGACCGTTTCGGGCCGTTTTTCCTGAGTTTCCAGATCTGTGTCTAGAGGTCGAGGGTGCGCGCGAGGTACTCGTTGCGGAACTTGCCCGTCGGGTCCCACTCGTGCGCGAGGGCGCGGAAGTCGTCAAAGCGCGGGTAGAGCGGCTTCAACGCTGCAGACTCGGCGGCGAACCACTTGCCCCAGTGCGGGCGTGCACCGAGCGGCAGGAGCAGGGCCTCGATGTCGGGCAGGATGGCGGCTACCTCGCCCGGCATCCTCTTCCAGGTGAAGTGGATGTTGAGGGTGTCGGTGTCGTAGGCGCCGCTGAGCCACAGCGAGTCGGCCTTCATGGTGCGCAGCTCGGTGATGTGCAGGATCGGTGCGATGCGGTCGGAGAGGCCGCGGAGCGCGGTGAGCGCCGCGACCGCGTTGATGCGTGGCACGAGGTACTCCGTCTGAATCTCTTCGCCGTTCGATGGCGTGAACTCCATGCGGAAGTGCGGCAGCCGGTCGCTCCAGAGCCCCGGCACACCACCCTGCTGGGTGGTGGGGGAGGCGTCGATCTCTGGCAGTGGGTGCAGGTCGACCTTCTGGCGGGTGGCGTCGAACAGCTCACCGCGCACGCGGCCTGGCACGGTCTGCTTGAGCCAGACCGTTCCGGCGGTGTCGCCGACCCAGTTGGTGAAGACGCTGACGCTGTAGGCGGCGCCCGTGACCGTGTCGAGGTTCGCCAGCAGGGCGGGCCAGCTGAGCCCCTCCCACAGGTCCTGCCGAACCTCGAAGGCGGGCTCGACGTCGAGGGTGACAGAGCTGAGCACACCGAGCGCGCCGAGGGAGACGACGGCACCGTCGAACTCGTCGTCGACTGGCTGGAGGGTGCGCTGCGATCCGTCAGCGGTGATGAAGGTCAGGCCAGAGACTGCGCCGGCCAGGTTGCTGTTGCGGTCGCCCGATCCGTGGGTTCCGGTAGCGATGGCACCGGCGACCGAGATGTGGGGGAGGGAGGCGAGGTTGTGCAGCGCCAGCCCGAGGGGCTTGAGCAGGGTGGCGATCTCGCCGTACTTCATCCACGGGGCGACGGCGATGGTGTCTTCGTCAATGACCTCGAGTGAGTGCGGAAGGCGTGCGGTGCCGATCAGCGTGCCGGGGGTATCGGCGAGGTCGTTGAAGCTGTGGCGGCTGCCGAGGGCGCGCACGCGGTCGGTGGAGGCAACGATCTGCTGCAGCTCGTCAATCGAGGTGGGTTCGATGAAGTCGGGGGCCGTGTACGTGTGGGACCCGGCCCAGTTGCTGCCGGCGCTCACGGCAGCAGCACCGCGACGACGGCGACGGCGGCCGCGATGAGCAGCGAGAGCCCGATGATTTGCAGACCCTTGCGCTGGTCGGCCTTGCGCATGGCCGCGTCGACGACGTTCTCTTCAACGCCCCGAGCGGAGCCGAAGTTGTAGAGGCCACGCATCGCGAAGTTGACGCAGAAATGCAGCGCGTACTGCAGAAAGCCGATGGCACCGAGCATGGCGGGCACCGCGACGAGCAGGCGCCACGGGTCGGGCACACTGAAAATCACGAAGGCGGCGAGGGCGGCGAAGGTGAGGCCGGCCCCCAGCCATCCGACGTTGAGACGCTGGCGCCTCTCGGCTGGTCCGATATTGCAGACGCCCGGGGTGTAGCTCGTTGTCGACATGTGTACATTCTCCGCTTCTACACTGGCGAGATGGTGCAGGCGGCGCGCAGGGCGATCTGGTTTCCCCGCGCTGAGCTCGCGGATGACCTCGGCCTCGTGCTGCACCGCTTTCAGCACGAGCACGTCGACGGCCCTAATTTCGTCATGGTGCACGGCCTCGGCGTCAGCTCGAGGTACTTCGAACCGCTCGCCGAGAGACTGGCGGATGCCGGAACCGTCTACCTCATCGACCTCCCCGGCTACGGGGCAAGCCCCAAGCCCGCCCGCGACGTGCCCCTGCATGACCACGCACACACCCTCGGCGCCGTGCTCGACGCCGCGGGAATCACCGACCCCGTGCTCATCGGCCACAGCTTCGGCTGCCAGGTGGTCACCGAGCTTGCCGACCAGCGTCCAGAGCTCAGCGAGCGTCTCGTTCTGCTCTCGCCAACCATCAACCCGGCCCGCCGAACCGCCCTCAAGCAGTTCATCGACCTCGTGCGCGACTTCTGGCTCGAGCCGCCCCGGGCGGACGCCTTCGGGCTGTACAGCTACTTCCTCACCGGGCGGGCGCGCTACTACCTCGCGCAGATCCCACACATGATCGGGGATGCCGTCGAGACGCGACTCGACCGCCTTCAGATGCCGACGCTGGTGGTCGTGGGGCAGAGGGATCCGATCGTCCCCGTCGAGTGGGCGCAGCAGGCCGTGGCTCTGCTCGCGAACGGCAGCCTCGAGGTCGTGCCCGGCGCCCACGTCATCATGTACACCGCGCCGGCAGAGCTCGCCCGGCTCATCGAGGGGTTCGCCGGTGATTAGCCCGCTGGTCTACGCGGCCGACTACGCCTACGCCATCAAACTCGGATGGCGCAGCCCCTTCAACGCGCGCGACGACACGCAGTACCTCGGCGGCCACCTCGCCCCGGTCGTACTGCTGCCCGGCGTCTACGAGCCGTGGACCTTTCTTCGTCCGCTCGCCCGGCGCCTGCACACACTCGGGCACCCGGTGCACGTTGTGCGCTCGCTCGGCAACAACACCCGCAGCATCCCGGTCGCTGCCGCGCGGGCGCAGGCCTACCTCGAGCAGCGCGACCTTCGGGGCGTGGTGCTCGTCGCCCACAGCAAGGGCGGACTCATCGGCAAGCACATGATGCTCATCGACGATGAGGCAGGTCGCATCGACCGCCTCGTCGCGATCGCGACGCCATTCGGCGGCTCGCGCTACGCCCACTGGATGCTCGACCCCTCCCTTCGGGCCTTCCGCCCCACGGAGAAGACGATGGCGCTGCTCGCCGCGAGTGCCGCGGTCAACAGCCGCATCACCTCGATTTATGGGGACCGCGACACGCACATTCCCGAGGGCTGCGAGCTGCCGGGGGCGACGAACCTCGAGTTTGCGGTGGCGGGGCACTTTCGGGTGCTGGCGGATGAGAGGGTGCTGGCCGCGGTGGATGCGGCGGTGGGGCGGTAGTCACCGCTGGGTTCAGGCGACGAGCGACGCCCCGCTCAGCGCGAGCAGCGCGACATCGAGCAGCGCGGCAACGATGATCAGCCGAAACAGCAGCCGCGTCTCAACGCCGCGCAGCACGAGAGCGACGCACGCGATAGCCAGAGCGACACCGATCGCGAGCCCGACGAGGTGCACGGCGTCGGGCGAACCGACGTAGACGAGGGCGGATGCCGCCGCCAGCGACCCCGCGATCACGACGCCAGACCCCCGCGCTCCCACCCGGTGGGGCAGCCCGCGCACCCCGGTGATTCGGTCGGCCTCTAGGTCGGGCAGCACGTTAGCGAAGTGCGCCGCGACGCCGAGCAGGGCGCCCGCGGCGAGAGCCCACCACGCGGCGGCGGCCGGAAGGCACAGCGTGACGAGCAGCGGCAGCAGCCCGAAGCTGACGATGAACGGCAGCACAGAGAACGGCGTGCGCTTGAGCCACGCGTTGTAGAGCCACGCGCTGAGCAGGCAGACGGCGTGGGCGAGCAGCGCCGACGGCCCGAGCGGGATCGTCAGCAGCAGGGCGGCCGCGAGAGTGATCCACGCGGATGCCCGCACCACCGCAACCGAGATCGCACCGGTGGCGACCGGCTTGTCGGTGCGGTGGGTGGCGACGTCGCGGTGCGCGTCGATCCAATCGTTGGAAAGCCCGACCGAGAACTGACCGAGCAGCATCGCGAGGCCGAGCAGGATGGTGCGCCACGGGCCGAGTCCGACGCCGAGGGCGAGCACGACAGTGACGAGGGTGACCGCGAACGACGGCCCGGGGTGGGTGGAGCCGAGCCAGGCGCGCATGACGCTCAGCTGTCCTCGGAGCCGAGAATCTCGTGCCGCACGCGCCGCAAATCTTCGAGCAGCGAGCCGATGAGAATCCAGTGCTCCTTGTTGGGTCGCAGTATGGCAAGGGGAGCGGTGAGCAGCGGTGACTCCAGCGTCGAGGGGTCTTCGCGGCCGAGCAGGCGCACGTCGTGGGCGGCGCGGCGCAGCTCCTCGGCGATCTCGACGATGGCCGGGTCGGTGATCAGCGACGGCTGGTAGTTGTCGCGCACGGCGCGGGTCATGCCCATCACTCGCGTCACGAGGATCGTGAGGCGGTCGAGCAGCTCCGCATCCCGTTCGAGCAGGGCGCGGTTGCGACCCCGCCGCGGGTTCAGGGTCAGGCTTTCGGCGCCGCGGGCGACGGCATCCGTCGCGGTGTCTCTCGTCTTGCGCAGCGCGCGGGCCTTCTCGCGGATGCCGTCGAGCTCGTCGAGCGGCGTCTCAACACTGAGCGCGACGGCAAGGCGTTCCATCGCGGCAGCCACCTCGCGGGTGAGGCGGGCGACGGCGAGGTGCGCGGGCTGCAGGGCTACCGGCGGAACGATGAGCACGTTGACCGCCAGCCCGATTGCGGCGCCGATGATCGTCTCGAGGATGCGGTCGATGGCGTACTCGAGCTGCAGGCCTCCGAGGCTGAGCACGAGCATCGCGCTGATCGGAATCTGGTTGGCCGACCCTGGACCGAGCTTGAGCACCCACGAAAACACCAGAGCCAGCACGATGGCGGCGAGCACGACCCAGGCGCTCGTGCCGAAGGCGAAGCCGATGCCATAGGCGAGCACAACACCGAGGATCACGCCGACGCTGCGCTCGAGCCCCTTGGCAATCGACTGGTTCACGCTCGGCTGCACGACGAGCAGGGCGGCAATGGCGGCAAAGATCGGCGCCTGCTGGGTGAACAGTGCTGAGCAGAGCAGCCAGGCGGCGATGACGGCGACCGAGGTCTTGAGCACCTGCAGAATCGGCGACCTCGCAGTGGAGCGGAGACTCGGCAGAAGGGGCATTGCCTCTACGGTAGCTGCTTCGCCTCGGGAAGGCTCAGGGTCGGCAACTGGTAGCTCTCGACCGCGTACCGGGTCACCTCGACCAGTGCGGAATCCGGAGCAGGTTCGGGTTCTGCACCGAACGCGGCGATCAGTGCGATGGGGGCGAGCAGCGCCGCTACCGACGCCGCGCCCAACCCGCCGGTGAGGCGGGTCAGACGCGACGTGCGGCGTAGGTGCAGGTAAAGCATTCCGAGCGCGACAACGGCCGTTGTGGCGCTGGCAATCGCCAGAGCAAACACGACGGAAGCGCCATCAGGCACGGGGTCGTTCCCTTCGGGTAGGAACTGGAGCTGTCGGGTACAGCTCCACCGCAGAAACACCCCCAAATGGGGCACAACCGCGGCGGTCACACGGTAGCAGCCCGCGAGGGCGGACTACAAGATATGCACAGGCTTGCCCAAGAAGTTGCCATAGCGTGCAAAAAGTGGCTCGAGCGCGGGCGCGACGTTCGCGAAAGGGATGACGCTGATCTTCACCGAGCGCGTCGTCTCTATGCGCTTCCAAGTGCCCACAATCTCGCCGTTGACGACAATCGTCGGCAGGAACATTCCGTTGCCGCCAGGCACGATCCGCTCGAACCACTCAGCTGCGAGCTGCGCCGTGCGGGTCTGGTAGCCGAGTACGTACTCGTCGAAACCGGGCAGGGCCGCGACCCCCGCCGCAGCAGGCTCCAGACCGGCACGGTGCCAGTACCTGACGCCCTCGATATCGAGTGCTTCGAGCTCGTCGGCGACGGCCGCGATCCCGCGCCGCGCCTGCGTGAGCGTGAGCGACGACCACCAGGCAAAATCCCGATCGGATGCCGGCCCGTGCGACACGAAGTACCGCCGCGCGAACTCCGCGAGCGCTTCATCACCGTCCAGGTCGCGGCGCGTGCGCACCCAGTCATCCAGCAGCACGAAACTGTGCTGCTTGCCCTGCACCGGACCGAAGACCAGGAGTCGCGTGGCGCAGAGGTAAAGCAGAATGTGGGCGCCGCGCTGACCCTCGGTCGAGAGGCCCGCCGCGTCGAAAGCGGCGAGCAGCGCCGTGCGCGCCAGCACCCCGTGCGTCTCGAGCTCGGTGGTCGCGATGCGCGCTGCCAGGGCGAATGCCTCGCTGTCGAGACCAAGCTGGCGGTGCCGCCCTGCGGCGGACTGCACGATGCGCTCGCCGGTGAGGCCGAGCATCCAGCCGAGATCCTCCGCGGCCGTGATGTGCAGTGTGCCGCGCATGGGCCAGGAGCGCACGATCTCGCGGTTCTCGATGGCTTTCTCGACATCCGCATCCGTCGCGTTTCTCGTGCGCAGGCCGATGGCCCACTTGGCGCCGCCGAAGTCTTGCGCTTGCATGGCCAGCAGGTGCCGCGCGACTTCGACGGGCGTGTCGAAGGCGGGGGAGTCGATGCCTTGCGCGGCGAGCCGCAGCGTCGCGAGGCGCTGGCGGTCGGCGGTGTAGGCGCGGGTCATGTGCTCAGTATCGCCGCGACCACTGGCAGGGGCGCCATGACGGGTCGCAAATCAAGTCCCACTTGCGAGTCAATTGACGCGCAAGTGGGATATGAAAAACGCGAACCCGCTGCCGAGCCGGGCGCGGCTACGCGTTCGACAGGCTCGTGTCGCGCGCCCAGCCGACGACGACATCTGCGCTGCCCAACTCGCGCACGAGCGCGGCGCAGGCGCGAGCCGCGGAATCCTCGCTCGCGACCACGATGTTCACGTTCAGCATGGTGCGCAGCTCGGTGACGAGCACGGTGCCGAGACGCGGCACCGAGACCATCAGCTGCCCCGGCGCGGTCTGCACGTGCGGGTGCACCTGCAGGCGGGCCGTCACGCTGCGCAGCACATACGGGCCAACCGCGGGAGCAGGGCGGATGCTGGCGACGATCGTGAACACACGACCAGCATGAGGGGTCGCCGCGAACGGCCGGTCAACCGCAGGTGAACGCTAGGAACCCGGGAAGGTCGCCGCGATCTCCTGCGCCTGCTGCGGAGCGAGCCCCGCCTGCGCCGCGAAATCGGGCCAGGCGTCGACCGCGGCGCTGACCTGCGCGATGGCGGCGCGAGCAGCCGGAACCTGGTGGCGGTCGGCGACGGCGAGAAAGTCATCCGTGTCTATGGACGCGAACTTGCCGTTGACCGACATGAGGTGCTGGTAGGTCCACTCGCCCTGCGGGTTGTAGGCGTAGGTGACGTCGTAGGCGGGGGCGAGCTGCCACTCGGCCGTCGGCCCGGAGAGCAGAAATGAGTGGTTCTTCGTGTGATCGTCGTGGTTGCGAGCGAGCACGTTGAGCACCATGCGGCGAAAGATCTCGCCGCGGGCGGCCGGGCCAAGATCAAGAGAGTCAGCAGCCTGAAAGAGCTGGGCGTAGTCGTGGGTTGCCCGCTGGCGAAAGTCGAGTTGCGCGAGGCCGCACAGCGTGAGGCTGTGCACCTTGGCGCCGTTGTCGCCGCGATCGAAGCGGCGGGTCATGAAGTGGGCGCGGCCGTTCTCTTCGAGGAGGTGGCAGTCCGCCATCTCGATTCCGGCGGCGCGGGCCATGAGGGAGTACGCGTACTCAATGCGGCCGTAGGTTCCACTCGCGCCGAGCTCGCGGTCGCTGCCGAGACCGTCGAGCTTGATGAGCCAGTACTCGAAGCCGGGGTCGGCGGGCAACTGCCCACTGCGGATCTCGCCGGTCGCGCGGTTCCACGCGATGACCGCCTTCGCACGGGCGCCGCCGGCCGACGTGCCGACCTGAATAAGCCCTTGGATGGCCGCCTCGGTCTCTCTATCACCAGCGAACTCCCCGTCGATGAGCGATCGCGCCCCCTCGACGAGCGTGCTCAGCTCAACGGCCGACGGCTTGCGGTGCCTAGGCCCACGCGACGGAGCGAACTCGAGCGCCCCCATGCCGCGGCTCGCCATGTACGCGAGGCGGTCGAGGGGCGTGACCGACGCCCGCGGCACACCGTGTGTGGCCAGCCAGGCGTCGATGAGCGCGTTGCCGAAGTCGTCGGGCAGCGCGTCGGCGAGCAGGGCGGGCAGGCGGTGAAAGGTGTCGACGGGCAGTTGGGGAAAAACGTAGGGCCCGCCGCCGGTCGGCATGAGCCCGGGAGCGAGGTTGGCACGCCACGACGGAAAGTACTCGAAGGCGTAGAAGCCGGTCGACGGGTCGAGGGCGACGGCACCAACCGACTCGCCCCATGCCCGCACCTCGACGGCGTCGACGGGGATGTAGGCCATCAGTCGCCCCGCGGCCGGTAGACGCGACGGCGCGGCTGCGTGCGCGAGCTGCGCAGCACGTCGATCGGGCTGACGGTTGGACGGGGGGCGAGACCGCGCAGCCAGTCCTCGCTGCCGAGAGCACGGGCGACGCGCACGATGGTCTTGAGGGTGCTGCCGCGCCCCTGCTCGAGCCCTTTCACTGAGCCAAGGCTCACGCCGGCAAGCTCGGCCAGCTGCGCCTGGTCGAGGTCGCGGCTGAGGCGCAGGGTGCGAAACTGCGCGCCGACGGCCGCTTCCCAGTCATCCGTACTTGAAAGATGACTCGCGTTAATAGTCATAAATACAGTCTTACAGAGACATTCACCCTTGTATAGACAGATTATTGACTTTTATACCGATCTGAATAGTCAACGGGAAGGATTCCCGCCTCGCTCAGCTGCTCCGACAGCCCCGCACCATCGGGGGCGTAGTACCAGTCGACGCCGGCAGTGTCATCGGGCCCTTCCTTGCTGCGGCCACCGGCCAGGACGGCCTCGCTCGTCGACAGTTGGCGGATGGCTACCCCCGCGACGTTGTCGGGGTGATCTTGCACGAAGTCGCCGTACAGCGTCTCGTCGTGCTGGCCGTCGTCGCCGACGAGCAGCCACTTCATATCGGGAAACTCCTCGCCAAGGCGAATCAACGAGGTGCGCTTGTGTTCTTTGCCACTGCGGAACCAGCGGTCGTGCGTCGGACCCCAGTCGGTGAGCAGCAGCGCACCCTGTGGGTAGAGGTTGCGCTCGAGAAAGCGGGTGAGGGTCGGTGCGACGTTCCAGGCGCCGGTCGAGAGGTAGATGACCGGGGCGCCCGGGTGGGTGCGAGTGATGCGCTCGTAGAGCACCGCCATGCCCGCGACCGGGCGGCGACCGTGCTCGTTAAGCACGAAAGTGTTCCATGCCGCGAGAAAGGGGCGCGGTAGGGCGGTGACCATGACGGTGTCGTCGATGTCGCTGATGAGTCCGAAGGTCACCGACGGGTCGACGATGAACACCGGCGCGACGACGGGATCAGACCCTTCGACCGAGATCGTGATGTCGTGCCAGCCGGGTGAGAGCTTCACGTCGATGCGCGCGTCGACAACACCGCCGCGGTCGGCCTTGACCTCGCGGGTCGCGCGCCCGGCCTTGATGGTGACGACCGCGTGCGCCACTTGGATGCCGGTGAAGCTGCGCCATCCGCGCCGGCCCACGAGCGGCTTCGTCGCCGATGCGCCCTTCTGACCGAGCTGGATGCGGCACAGCACGCGCACCCAACCCGTCGACCCGTAGCCGGTGAACGGCACGACCGCTGGCACGAGTCCGCGACTGCGACCCCATCGCTGGCGCAGCCCGTGAAACCAGTCCTCGAGCCGCGCTGCGCGGTGCAACCGGGCCGTCACGGCCTCGGTGAGGGTCGGTGGTTTCGGTGCCCTGGCCATCCGATCAGTCTTGCACGGAGACACGCCAGCACTTCTTTCAGCAAAAACTGAAGATTACTGTCGATAATTTGCTTCAACCGGAGAATTATGGGTTCCACCACGTACGCAGCGCCCCCTCATCGGGGGCGCGATAGTATGCGCTCTGGATCATGAAGGAGTAAACCCAGTGACAATTTCTACCCTTGCCGACCACAACACGGTCGGTGCACTATCACTGCGAAACGAGCCCGTGCAGGCCAGAAGCACTGCCCGACTCGCCGGTCTGCTTGACGCCGCGGCGGCCGTTATCGACGAGCTCGGCTATGAGCGTCTGACCACCGCCATGGTCGCTGAGCGCGCCGGAGCGTCAATTGGCACCGTGTACCGCTACTTTCCCGATCGCATCGCGGTGCTTCAGGCACTCTCTGCGCGCAACCTCGAACGCGCCCTCGCCCAGGTCACCCAAGAGATCGCGGAGCCCAAGCACGCCACCTGGATCGACGCACTGAGCGCCGGCTTCGGTGTTTTCGTCGAAGCATTCACCAACGAGCCGGGCTTTCGTTCACTGCGCGTCGGCGACGTCATCGACCTGCAGCCGAACCCGAACGACCGCACCTACAACTCGGTTGTGGCCGAGACCATGCTCGCGGCGCTCGCCGAGCGCTTCGACCTTCCGGTCACCGACGAGACCCGCTTCGCCTTCGAGGTCTCCATCGAGATTTCGGATGCCCTCGCCTCCCGTGCCTTCACCTTCGACCCGAAGGGCGAGACCGCCTTTCTCGAGGCAGGGCGCGACGCCGTCTACGCCCTGCTCGTGCGACACTTCGGCCCCGCGGTCTAGCGAACGAACGGACCGCGCATCGCCGCGAACCGGTCAAACAAGGCAACCGGGTTCAGGTCGGCGTCGTCGGTGAGCAGTGCGAGCAGCGCGTCGAGCGGCTCCGAGTCTTCCGGGGGCGCGGGCGAGACCGTGTCGACGATCGCCAGCGCCTCGTGAGCAAGTGCGACAAGATCAAGCACCGTGGATGCGGTGAGCAGCGACAGATCGCGCACATCCTCAACGCCGTCTGAGTCGCTGCCCGTGAACTGCACGGGCAGCTGACCACCGAGGAGGCTTGCGCGCTCCACGACGGCCATGGCCACCTTGGAGGGCTGCAGGGGGCGCACGATCGAGCTTGACTCGTCGGGTTCTGCGGTGAGGTGCACGACGAACCGCTGCGACGCCCGGATAGCCAGCTGCAGTGCCTGTGCGACGTTGGTCAGCGCGAGGGTGAGTGGGAGGTCGAGAAAGCTCGACTGGCTCTCTGCGTCGACTGTGCCGTACTCGAAGGTGAAGAGCGGGTTGGCCGAGCTGTGCGCGAGGCGCTGCTCTAGGGCCTCACCGAGGGAATCCACCGCGATGGCAATCGGTGCGAGGTAGGCGTCAGCGTCGCGCAGGCTGATCGGCAGCTGCGCACTCTCACTCGAGACGGTGCGTCGGTGACGCGCGAAGTAGGCGGCGAGGTCGGGGCTGAGCAGCGCCGCGCCGCGGTGGCGACTCGCGTCGGGGTAGCTGCACAGTCGAGCAGCGCGCCGCAGGAAGCCCGCGAGGGTGTGCACGGCAGCAAGTCCCGCGGCGATGCCGAACGCCGTCGAGTAGAAACTGCCGTTGAGCAGCGCGATGAGGTCGCCCTGCCGAAGGTTGCCGTAGGTCGCCGGCGGCAGCGCCGCGCGGATCCACCAGGCGGCGGGCACCACGTCGCCAGAGCCATAGGAGCTCAGCCATCCGCCCGTCGCATCGTCACTGGACTGCTCGAAGCTGGTCAGCGCGTTGTAGGTGGCCGGGTGCAGGCCAGAGCCGCCGTGGTGCAGCTGCTCGATCTTGCAGTAGGTGGCCAGCGCGATGAACTCGCCGGGCACATCCCGCGGGGCACCGACCAGGTGCGCGCGCAGCAGCTCAGGCTGATCAACGCTCTCTGTCGGGCGGGAGTCGAGCTGGCCGTAGAGCGTCGTGAATCCGTAGATGTGCCGCGACGGGTTTTGGGCGATGGCCGCCTCGACCTGCGCGCGTTCGGCGGCGATTCGCGTTGCGGCGTCATCCCACTGCTCCACCACCCGTCCCTGGGTGGAGGCGGTGAGTACGCGGGCGAGGCTGTCTCTCATCGGCGTCGCAACCGCACGAGGCCGACCGTGGCAGCGAGCACGACAATGCCGAGGATGGTCGCGATGATCAGGTAGTCGGGATCCGTTGCCGCGAACCAGGGGAGGATGCCAACGGGGGAGCCGGGATGCTCGATTCCGCTTGAGTAAGACGCAAGAGAGGTCGAGATCACGGCAACGACGAGGTCGAGCACCGCGGTCAGCGCGAGGCCAAACAGCACCGCCTCGACGACCCCCTGATACACCCGGTCGCGTCGGGCGGTCTTCTGCTCGAGCACGCGGGTGGTGTCTTCGATGCGCCGTGCGACGCGCTCGGTGACGTCGGAGTAGTTCCAGGCCTTGAGCAGCGCCACGGCGGCCGTGCGCTGCACGCCCTGCACGTGCATGAGCAGGTCATCGTAGGCAAGGTTGTGCAGCGCGAGCGAGGTAGAGAGCTGCTCCATAAGCAGCAGGTTGCGGCGAAGACCCCGCGACTGCCCGCTCTCGACGATCTCGTGCACCGAGTTAGAGGACTGCGTCGAGAGCGCCTCAATGTCTACCCACAGGTACTGCGCGTCGAGAATGCCGAGCAGAAGCTGCGACTGCTCTGGGCGAACCGATTCATCCCAGCCAATGATGGCGTTGTTGCCCCAGCCGAGGTGCAGCTGGGCGCCGGTGCCGTCGGGGCGATCGAGAGAAACCGTTGTGGCATCCCCATCGATCCAGCCGGGCGGCACCGAGCCGCCAGGAGGCAGCAGCAGAGTGCGGCTTACCCAGAGTGGGGTGCTGCTGATCTCGTGCGTCTTCGCCGCGAACGCAAATGCGAGGTCAGAGAGAACACCTTCAACCGCAGAGTTAGAGCCGCTGATCGGCGCACTCGCCAGAACGATGAGCGCGAGAAAGGAGCGATTGCCGACATTGACCAGCCAGGCCTGCTCGATGGCGGGCTCGACCGCGTCGTTCTCGGCCGGTACGGTGATCGGTCGCCAGGTCTGCCGCAGCTCCTGGGTCTGGTAGTCCACCCGACTGCGCAGCGCCAGCCCAGAACGCTCGCTGGCGGGGTTGCGTGGGGCGATCTCAGCCCGCGTCAGACCCGCGAGCGGGGCGACGAGAAAGTACTTCATAGAATCGCTTTCTGGCTGACGGCGGAGATGGGCCAAGCCTAGTTGGGTCACTCGGGTACGGTTGATTTTGTGCAGACTCCCGCAGTACGTGGCCATCGCAAGCGCTCATCTCGTGCCGCAGGTGCCGCACTCGCGGCGCTCATCGCGGTTGCCGTCGTGGCTTGCACCCCCACCTCCAACCCGCTCGACACGGGCGAGCCTAAGGGTGACCGCCGGGTCATTGTGATCGGATCCCAGGGCTCGGCAGAGAACGAGATCATCGCGCAGCTCTATGGCCAGGTTCTCGCGCAGGCTGGCTATGACGTGCAGTACGCCACGAGCATCGGATCGCGAAGCGACCACCTCGCCGCGCTTTCTAGCGGGGCGATCAACCTTGTTCCAGAGAACGCCGCGAGTCTGCTTCACGAGCTGGATGCCGGCAACCTCTCGATGTCCCTAGGCGACATCTACGGTGCCCTCACCCCGCTGCTCGCGCCAGACGCGATCACCCTGCTCGACGCTGCACCGGCCGACAGCGCTGACGTCTTCGTGGTGTCGAGGGCCTTCGCCGACGGTAACGCGCTGGTGTCGCTCGGCGACCTGGAGCCAATGGCCTCCTCGGTGATTATCGGAGGTGCTCCGGGTGTGCAGGCGCGCTGGCAGACGGCGCTGAAGGCGAGCTACGGCATCTCTGGGCAGGAGTTCTTCGAGATCGACGACGACGGTGGCGCGAGCACGGTCCAGGGGCTGATTGGCGGCCGCATCCAGGTTGCCGTGATGAGCGCGACCAACCCGGCGATCGCGGCGAACGATTTCGTGATCCTCGACGACCCAGAGAACATCAGCGCCGACGAGAACGTTGTGCCGCTGATCGATAACGCCAGCTATTCCGACAAGGTCGCTGGCCTTCTCAACGCGGTCTCTGCGTCGCTCACAACGAGCGAGCTTGCCCGCCTGCACGCGATCTACTTCGCTGCGGATCACCCGTCGTCGTCAGAGATTGCGGCCGTGTGGCTCGCGGAGAACGGCCTGCTGCCCTAGCTCTGCGGCTCGTCGTCGTGGCGCTGCATGTGCCGTTCCTCGCGCTTCTCGAGCAGCTTCTTGCCGAGCAGCACGAGAGCGATGAATAGCACGATGGCGCCGACGAACACGTAGCCGGCGCCGTGCAGCTGCGTTGACAGCTCGCGGTAGCCGCCCGCGGCCGCAGCGCCGACGCTGATGTAAGCGAGTGCCCAGATGACGCAGGCAGGCGCGGTCCACGAGATGAACCGGCGGTAGCTCATGGCGCTCATGCCCACGGTCACCGGCACGAGCGAGTGCAGCACCGGAAGAAAGCGCGAGAGAAAGACGGCGATGCCGCCACGGCGGGCAAGG
>Ga0247814_10000899_pt1 | contig 19882 bp, 11 predicted proteins | sample UWRJL179409R1_FD_179947 | JGI IMG/M metagenome (GOLD analysis project Ga0247814, IMG submission 179947) | Plant litter microbial communities from Arlington Agricultural Research Station in Wisconsin, United States - UWRJ-L179-409R-1 | ecosystem: Environmental > Terrestrial > Plant litter >... | reverse complement strand
CCAGTACCTTAATGCCAACCAAAGTTTTGTGGTAGACGTTACCCTGCACAGTGAACAGTTTAACCACTCTCAGTTTGTGGCATTAAAAACCAAAGATGCTATTGTAGACCAGTTTCGCGACCGTTTTGGCAAACGCCCCGATGTAGATAAAGATTTTCCCGATCTTAGGATCAACCTCCATATATTTAATGACCAATGCTCTGTAGCGTTAGATAGTAGTGGCAATCCGCTTAACCAGCGTGGCTACCGTACCGCTACTAATATAGCGCCTATAAACGAGGTGCTTGCTGCGGGTATGCTTATGCTTTCGGGCTGGGACGGGCAGGGCGATTTTATAGACCCAATGTGCGGCAGCGGTACCCTACTTGCCGAAGCAGCCATGATTGCCTGTAACATTCCGCCAAACTTAAACCGTAAAGAGTTTGCTTTCGAAAAATGGAACGACTGGGATAACGACCTGTTTGAAGCCATTATAGATTCGCTTATGAAAAAAGTGCGCGAGTTTCATTACACTATAAAAGGGTATGACAAAGCACCATCGGCAGTAATGAAGGCTAAAGACAATATTAAAAATGCCAACCTTGATGAGTATGTTACCATAACGCAGGAAGATTTTTTTAGAACCGAAAAAGAAACCCGCGGCCCGTTGCACATGGTATTTAACCCGCCCTACGGCGAAAGGCTGGAAATAGACCTTGAGCGTTTTTACCGTGAAATAGGCGACACCCTTAAGCAAAGCTACCCGGGAACCAGTGCCTGGTTTATTACTGCAAACCTGGAAGCCCTTAAATTTGTTGGCCTTAAGCCATCACGCAAGATAAAGCTGTTTAACGGCAAGCTGGAAACACGTTTTGTAAAATACGAAATGTATGAAGGCAGCAAAAGGACGAAGTTTCAAACGGCTGAAGAAGAATAGTTTCAGATTTTTGATTTCAGAATTCAGATTTTGAGCTTCACTCAGGCGTAGCAATGCGTTGATTGTTCGTGTAATATACTTCCTAAAAAACTTAAAACAATTAGATATAAATAGCTTTGAATAAAAAAGTAAAATCACTACTGTATAATTTTCTTGGGTTTGCCCCCATATTTCTACTTGTATATTTTTTGGCGCAGGAGTACACCGGCCTTAGTGGCTTGTGGGTGCCCGCTGCTGCATTTGTAGCTTCAACAATACTATCGCCTAAATTTCAGGTAGCCAAATTTAATGGCGAAGAAAAACTGTTTATGCGCTGGATATTTTTAAAAGGGGTAAAAGAGATTCAGTAATTTGGAAAACACATTACTGCGTTTAGTAGCAATCGGTTAACAATTGCCCCTTATCTTTAAAATAAGATAAAGACTTACCGCTGTCTTCAAGGCATAAAGTATCGAGGGTAGCTTCCACATCCTGCAGCATTGCAATAGATCCGCAAATCATTATAACGCCGCCGCTATTTAGAAGATCAATAAAAAAACCGGAATCTTTTAGTATCAGGTCCATTACATAGCACAGGTTTGCTTCGCGCGAAAATGCAATATGAAAGCTTTTTAGTTGTTGTTTTTGTGCTTGCTGCGCTGCAAATTCTTTATATTGAAGAGTGGTTTCTGTTTCTCTTCGGAAACCGCAATATAAATGTGTCTCTCTCTTTTTCCTGTTTTGCGCTATCATGCCCAGAAAAGGTGCAACACCGGTACCATTACCTATCATAACTACAGCCGGAGCTTTCTTAGGAAAGTGGAATGCCGAATTGCGTATAATGCGAGCTTTCATAACCAATCCCGGCGCAAGATTGTATAAGTAACCTGAGCCTAAGCCTCCTTCATACAATTTGATAACCAATTGTATATTGCCATTTATTTTACCAATAGAATAAAGCCGTTCGCGGTTATCATTTGCCGGATAAACAGCGAGTAAATCGCCTGAAGTAAACGCAGATCTTGATCCTGTGCGCACAGTCAGTGTGAAAGTCTGGTCAGTTTCATTAACAATGGATTTTTCGAGCACCATTATTTTCTCAAGGTTGGCCGGTTTTTGGTTGTACAGTGCCGGAGTAGTGGCAAGTGGCAATTGTGTTTTTTCGCCCCATGCTTTTGTCCACGCTGCAAAATGTGCAGGCGATTTGTCATCTACAAGATGCAGGCCTAAAAATGGCTGTGCCCAGTGCTGTGTGCGCAATAGGGTATCTACCTCTATAGCATAACCGCAAAAATCAGGATAGGATTGCGAGCCAAAACCTACTACCGATACATTTACCGGCTGTTGCTGAGGATATTTTTTAATGAGCGATTGCAGCCTGTTTGCATTAGATGGTGCGTCGCCCAGGCCATGTGTAGATGTAAACACTACAATATGTTCTGCCTTAGGGAATGCGGCATAATTATTAAGTTCGGCAATGTGTGAGGTTTCGTTGTTTGCCAGCAGCTGTTTGTGCACAGCATTGGCAAAACCAAGTGTACTTCCGTTTTCAGAACCAACCAATAATACATATTTGCTATCGGCAGCTTTGTATTTGTTCTTTATACGGGTGGCCCTGCGCTTTAACGTCATGGTAAAACCAGAATATATAAAGTACAGTATGTTAACCGATGCTATGGCCAATATGACAGCCCATAATATGCTTGCACGCCCGGTATGAAGATCCAGGCTTAAATTTGCCAGCAGCAGGGTAGAGGGATGCTTTATCTCGCTAAGGATGGTACCGTTAAACTGGTTAACCACAACCTCGCGATCTTTTAATTTAAGGGTGTAATATTCTTCAGGGTCGTCGGCAAAGGGGAATTCGATCTTTTCAACTTCCGATAGCAGTGTATTTTTGAAAATAGGAAATTCTGCGATATTTTTTTGAAGAGGAGAGTCGCCCTGATTTTCTGTAACTATCTTGTGGCTTATTTTATGTTCGGGGAAAAGCTTAAACCTTTCCAGAGATAAATAAGTGCCGCTTAGTGCCAGGATAAGAATGGGAATAAGCAAAAGCCTGCCCGCAACCACATGGTAATATTGTGCAAAATATTCCTTTACCACTTTAGAGAAAAACCGTTGAAGGCCGCGTTGGCGCTGTATAACAAGAGCCATACCCGACAGGGCTATAAGTGCCAGTAGAAAAGAATTGATGCCAATAATGAACCTGCCTGCCTCATGTAAAAATAAGGAGCGGTGCAGCGATGTTACCCATTGTATAAAATCACTTTTCTTTTCCGGCTGCCCCAGTATTTTTCCGGTTACAGGATCTATGTAGGCGTTAACATCGTTATCATCCCTATCAAGTCCCTGCAGGGTTACAAACTGGTTGTGGTCTACGCTTATTTCGGTAATTTCAGGATAGTGCCTGCGCAAAACAGGAAGTGTTTCGGCAAGGGTAACAGCCTCAAAATTTTGCATCCGGTAGGGCGGTATTTTCTGGTTAACAGCATCTATAGCGAGCACAGTACCCGTTATTGATGCCAAAGCCAAAAATAAAAAAGAAAACACCGCCAGTGCCAAATGTGCATAGCGCCAAATAGAAAGCGTCATTTATATTGTTCTATTGAATTTTGCTAAACCTCACATACCTTATATACCCTTTACCTTCTGCTTTTTCGGCAAGGGCTTCGGTTGTAAGAGGGATCTCTACATCATCAACATGGTATTTCTGGTCTTCTACTGCGGTTTCAAAACGCAGCTTGTAACCTTTGTTTAGTAAAGAATTGTCTATCTCCATAGTGGTAACGCTACGGTCGCCACCTGTTACAGATGCGCCTGTTTTAGCACTGATGTTTGGTTTTTTAGTATATACTTTATACCATTCCTTAAGGCTGTTGTACCATTTTTTATCATCACCCATTACGTATAGGGTTTTCTCATATTCTCCTTTTGGGTTAATTACAGATACTACTACATAAGCGCCTTCGCCAACATAGTTAGACATTTGTAACATACACTTATATTTAGTGGCCTGTGCAAAAGCCTGAAAAGACAAACAGCTAAACAATAGTGTTGCCAGGCAAAATCTTAATAATAACTTCATAATACTACTTTAAAAAATCTATAGATATATTGTTCTTGCTTATAAACTCGTTTTCTTTTGCAAGGCTGTAAGCGGTTTCGTCAAACTCTGTCTTAATATCTTTTTTAGCGCCTATAGAAAGCAGGTATTTTAACGTAGCATCGTCTTTAGATACCATTGCCGCTTTGTGTAAAGCAGTTATACCTTCTATATTTTTTGCATTTACATCTACCTTAAGGGCCGCTAATTTTTTTACAAGGTCAAGGTCGTTTTTAATAATAGCCACATGGTATAGCGTGTTACCATCTTTTTGCGCAGCAGCAAAATTAAGGCCTTTATCCTGTAATACTTTTACTTTAGCACCAAAATCATCACCTCCCGGTGCTCCCGGCCTTGGTGCCCTGTAGCTTTGCACTAAATAATAAGCAAGGTTATTGCCATCTTTATCTTTAACATTTACATCGGCTCCATTATTTATAAGTAGCGAGGCTACTTCTGCCGAGCCGTTTTTTATTGCCGCTGTTAACGCCGACTCACCCTTATTATTCACAGCATTTATATTTTTTACTTTTGGCAATAACAATTCTATCGCTTCAGTTTCTCTACCGCCAGCAGCGTTAATCAGTGCAGTATTGCCTTCGTTATCTGCCTTATTTACATCAACTCCTTTAGCTAAAAAGTAATTGATAATCTCTGATTGCTTTTGCTTGCGAACTAAAGAGTGCAGTACTGTTTCACCCTCTGTGCTTACAACGTTAGGTTTTATTTTAAGGTCGTCTACAAGATATTTAAATACCTCTATAGTATTTGCTCCACGGCGGGTGCCCTGGGCAGCCATAATAAGAGCCTGGTCGTTATATTTTACTCCTTTTGTAAGTAACGTTTTTAACAACGTAACATTTCCTGTCTTTGCAGCATAATTAAAGGCCGTATTACCATTATTGTCTGCGTCTTTAAGGGATAATCCTTTAGATACAAAATAGTTAGAAAGACTAAGGTCTTTATCGTTAGGGATTGCGATTAGCAACAGGTTAGCACCGTCCCTGTATTTCTTTTTAGGGTCTAATCCGGCTTTAAAAAAAGCATCGTATATAGCAGTGTTGGTTTGCCCGTTACCGGCTGCAAAAGCAACAGGTGTAGTATCGTGGCTGTCGTTAAGGTTAATATCCGATCCTTTAGAAATAAGGTAGTTAACTATTTCTACATTACCTTTATTAGCAGCCCAGTGCAGGTATATGCGCCCATCGTGTGTAAGTTTACCAATGCCATTTCCGGGCAGGTCTATAAGAAATTTGATTGTAGTTACCGGGGCATCACTATTAATTGCCATAGTTGTAGCATCAAAAGTCATCGGGTTAAATTCTGTAGCGCTGTTGCCTTTTGCAATTTCGGCTTTAACTGTTGCAACATCAGGCGAATTTTTCCAGAAAGACTGGTCTAAAAGTGTATTTTTTTGTTGTGCATTTGCCGTAAGGGCAATAAAAGCGCAAACTGTAAATAATATTCTTTTCATTGTATTATCGTTATCTATTTTTAATCAGTTTAAATAAGGGTAAAATTACAGGTTTTTTCTAATTATCATCATTAAAATTTTCTAATAAACAAAAAGACGTTCCTTAAAGACTCATTTATGTGAAAATAGCAGTGCAATAATATTCTAATGTCTTAGGTAGGGCTTTGAAGCATTCCACCGGACTGCATTTTTTAATACTAAAAAAATATGCATGTTTTATTACCTAATATTTTACATATATAACTTTAAGCTGAGATTACGTTAAAGTGTTAAGGTTTTCTTTAAGTTATTGTAAAATAGTAATTATTTTTTATCCTTATATCTCTATATTTGGGTGCTGTAAACCTGCATTCATTCAATGTATCGCTTTAATAATATATTAAAAAAAGTCCTTATTATTTGCTCATTATTTTTTATGGGTATGCATATACACGCCCAGCAGGTAAGTGTAAAATATTGTGACTCCCTTATAAAAACAGGCGTTACAAAGATTGAAGAAAAGAATTATTTAAAAGCCCTGGAACTTCTTACCGAAGCAGAGGGCTTTGCAAACAAAAACAGTTGGGGAAACCAGTTATACGGCGCTACAATAAACATTGGTAATTGTTACAACGCCATGCTTGATTATGGCGAAACTATAAAATACTATCTCAGGGCTTACAATGTTGCTGTTAAGTATAAGTATACAAACCATGAAGTTGCGGCAATTAATAATATTGCAATATACTATACCAGGGAGGGCGAATTTAAAAAGGCACACGATTATTTTAAAAGGGCTTATACTATAAGTAAGGGAGGTAATGACTCTTTAAATATGGGTATCTATACCTTAAACCTTGGTATGGTAATGGGCGAAATGAAAAATTATAAACAGTCGTATGCTTATTTTAATGAGGCGCTGCGTTATGCTAAAATAGAACCACGACTTGGTGCTGCGGCTAATGCAGGCATAGCAGAGATAGAAATGGATATGGGGCATACTGAGAAAGCAAAAAAACTATCCCTGTCCCTGTTAAATGAAATACCTGAAAAATACGGCAACGAAGCGGCAATATCACTACAGTTAAATATTGCGAGAGGGTTTTTAAAAGAAAAAAAGTATGACGAGGCCATAGATTATGCCCATAGGGCGCTAAAAAACACTACAGACCTTAACAGGAAGAGAAAGATATTTGGCCTGCTTTCTGAAATTTATGAAAAAGGCAAATTATTTGCAGCGGCAATTACATATCGTGATTCGGTATATGCTGTGCAGCAAAAGCTGAATGATATTAAGAACGGCAGGGTGTACGAAAGTAATCTCGTAAAATTTGAAGTGCAGGATTATAAAAACCAAATAGCAATTAAGAATGCAACGATTACTAAAGACCGTAAAATATTTTATGCCGTAATAATTTGCATAACGTCTTTGTTGTTGCTTATAATGTTTGTTTTCCGGACTATATACATGAGGCACAGGCAAAAAAAGCTTATTGCCGAAAATAACCAGCAGGTAATGGCTTTAAAACTGGCAAGGCAGGAAAGCGAAGCGTTGCTGCAGGAAAAAGTATTTCAGGAAAAACAGCATGAAATACTCTTAGAGCAGGAATTGCTTAAAAATGAAATAGAATATAAGAACAGGAAACTATCGTCTCAGGCATTATACACGTCGGGCAAATACCAAATGATAGAGGAAGTAATAGGACTCCTGTCAGACCAGCCCGAAGTAGCACAAATTCCCGCAGTTAAAAAACATATTCGTTTTTTGCGTAATTCGCTCAATAACGATAACGAATGGGAAAGTTTTTTAATACACTTTGAAGAAGTAAACCACGGCTTTTTAACCCGCCTTAAAGCCGCACACCCAGATCTTACAGCAAACGATATACGTTTTATATGCTACGTATACATGAACCTTAACGCTAAAGAAATTGCAGGCATGCTTAATATATCTTTAGATGCAGGGCGAAAAAGAAAAGAACGAATAGCACACAAACTTGGATTAAAAGACAGTACATCGCTTTTTAGTTATTTATATGAAATATAATTAGTTAAAATTAAATTACTTAGATGTCACAAATTTTCCGTCGTGTTTTTTTAATAGTTAGTTAACATTACAGACTTTTATGCCGGTGCCTTAAGCAATATATTTTAATGCTTAGTGTACTATGCTATTTGTTACCTAAACTAAAACTAACACGAATGAAAATCATGCAATTTACCTCTTTGCTGTTTTATGCCTTTGGTGCAACTGCCATGGGTAGAATAAACGGCATTACTTTTCCGTCACGAGACGGGCCTGTATTTAATCATTTCCCTGTAAACATCAATTATTTACAGGCAGCAAAATGACTCCTCCAATAAATTACAAATGTAATTAATCATCACAGAACACTATGAAAAAAAAATATTTAAAAACGAGGGGCAGCTTTTTAAAACTGTCTCAAAGCTTAAGCCGGGCAACAACATCCGGGCTTTCATTTTACCCTTTAAAGAATTATGTCCTTGCAGCGTTCTTCTTGTTAACCACAGCAACCGGTTTTGCGCAGGGTGCATATTGTGTACCGATACCCGGAAACGTTAATGGCGGCGGCATAACTAATGTAACTATAGGCAGTATTAACAATACAACTGTGGCAGAGGCCGGTAACTATGGTAATTACAGTAACCAGATTGTAAATGCCGGGCAAAGTGTTTTGCAGCCTTTTAGCATTACGCTTGCCGTTCTTACCTCATACAGCGTAAAAGTTTGGATAGACTGGAACAATGACTTCGAGTTTGATGATGAGGGCGAAGAAATATTTACGGCTATTTCTCCTGCCGGAGATGCGGCTACCCTTACAGGTTCTTTTACAGTACCTGTAACGGCTGCATTGGGCAGCCACCGTATAAGGATTGGGGCAACAATTTTAGGCAGGGGCACACCTCCTGCAACACCTTGTTATACCGGTTTTAATGGTGCTTTTGAAGATTACACTTTAAATGTTACCCCGCCACCCACCTGTTTTATGCCTGTAAATCCTGCAACAGCAAATGTAAGCAGTGGTTTTATTTCTGCGAGCTGGCAGGCACCTGTTCTTGGCAACACACCGGCAGGGTATGAGTATGCCATAACCGAATCTGTAACGCCACCTGCAAGCGGTATTGCCGTTACGGGTACCACTGTTGCAAGTATTGCAGCTACGCTAAACGGCTACCTGCATGTAAGGAGCAATTGCGGAGGAGGTGACTACAGCGCATGGGCTACCGTGTCTTATTTTAATGGCAGGTGTACCCCTGAAACTGCTTTTGTAGATGGTGATGGTATTACTAATGTAACCATTGGTACCATTAACAATACAACAGGCCTTGAAGAGGGTAACTATGGCGACTTCTCTTCGCAGGTTGTAAATATAGGCCGGGGTGTTATACAGCCTTTTAGCATTACTCTTGCCGTGCGCAGTTCTTTTAATACAAAAATTTGGATAGACTGGAACGATAACCTTTCTTTTGATGACCCTGAGGATGAAGTTTACAGCAATACATCATCAAACACAAGGGTTGCAGTGCTTAACGCTACCTTTACTGTTCCTGCAGATGCTTTACTGGGTAATCACCGCTTAAGGATAGGCACAGTTGCCGCATGGAACGGTCCCGTTAACAGTTGTAATAGTATTATTAATGCAGCTTATGAAGATTATACAGTTAATGTAACTGCTTCACCGGGTTGCTTTACCCCAACGCAGCCTGTAGGTACACCAATAGATTTAGATACATCAAACATTAGCTGGGCAGCACCATCAAGCGGTACTCCTGCCGATGGTTACGAATATGCGGTAACTACATCTGTAACGCCGCCTGCAACAGGTATTGTAACTACATTAGCGTCTGCTAACAATATAACCGTGGCACCTCATGCCGTTAATTATATACATGTAAGGGCTAATTGTGGCAACGGAAATTACAGCGCTTGGTTTACAGCGCCGTATTACAATCAATATTGTAGCCCCGAAGCCATGTTTGTAGACCGTAACGGTATTACAAATGTTACCATTGGTACCATAAACAATACAACAACTCTTGAAGATGCCAATTATGGAGATTTTACAGCCCAAAGCGTATCGGTAGGCCAGGGAGTTACACAATTGTTTAGTGTTAGCTTAAATACGCAACAAGAGTACAATACAAAAATATGGGTAGACTGGAATAATGATTACGATTTTGATGATGAAGGCGAAGAAGTATATACATCGGTATCTCCTGTACAGCTTAATGTAACGATGACAGGGTATTTTACTGTGCCATTAACAGCTATCTTAGGAGACCACAGGTTAAGGGTAGGCACAACTATAAACTGGAATGCACCTGTCACTGCCTGCTTTACCGGTGACAACGGCGCTTACGAAGATTATACGCTAACTGTTACAACACCGCCAAACTGCTACACGCCATTAAATATTACGGCTCAGAGTGTGAGTGCAGGTATCAGCAACCTAAGTTGGACAGCTCCGGATAATGGGACGGTTCCAACAGGTTATGAATATGCTATTACGGCAACATACGCGGCTCCGGCTACAGCCGGTACTGCTGTTACGGGTACATTGGCCACAAATGCCCCGGTTCCTTACAATGTTGCCAGCTACCTGCATGTAAGGACAAACTGCGGTAACGGCAATTTTAGCGAGTGGGTAACCGTTCCATTTTTTAATGGTTACTGCGCACCGCAGCCGGGATTTGTAAATGGTAATGGCATTACAAATTTTAGCACCGGAAATATTAATAATTCAACAGAACGCGAAACGGGCAACTATGGCAATTTTGCAGCCCAGGTAGTAAATATAGGGCAGGGGGTAATCCAACAGTTTAGCATTACGCTTAATGTATTTATACCTTACAATGTAAAGATATGGATAGACTGGAATGACGATCTTGATTTTGACGATGAAGGGGAATCTGTTTACACAACTATTACCCAAGAGGTTGAAACTGCAACTATAGGGGGTACATTCACCGTTCCTCTAACAGCCGTATTGGGTAACCACCGCTTGAGGATAGGTATAAACCCAGGCGAAAACGAAGGGCTTACATCTTGTAGCGTACTAACAAATGCTGCGTTTGAGGATTATACCATAAATGTTACCACGCCGCCTACATGCTACACGCCAATGGTACCTGCCGGTATAGCTACTGCTGCAAACACGGCAAACTTAAGCTGGGCAGCACCAATATTAGGAACAACACCTACTGGTTATGAATATGCTGTAACAACAAGCTTAATATCTCCGGAGAGCGGCACTGCTGTAACAGATGCTTTTGTTAACGGTTACACAGGTATAGAAGATAATACCTATTACTACCTGCATGTACGTACAAATTGCGGTAATGGTGATTATAGTGAGTGGGTTGTTTCGCAAAGATTCAGGTATCTTGCAGGTAATACATGTGCAACTGCCGTAGACCTTACCGCACGTACAAGCCCTTACAGTTCTACAACAACGGGTGCTGATAATGTTTATACGCCATCATGCTATAATACCGTAGCGCCCGACCTGTTTTACAGTATTCAGGTACCTAACGGCTTTACACTAACCATAGGTGTTACCGAAATTGAGTATTATGGTGTTTATGCAGTATTTTACGGAGCTTGTGCAAGCAACGAACAAACTGAAATAGCCTGTTCTGAAACGGATTTTGAAAATGTGGTTTGGGAAAACCTTACGGGCAGTACACAAACGGTTTACTGGGTTCAGGATGGCTGGGGCTCAGGTAGTGGCGCATTTACCTTAGCATGGCAATTATCACCTCCGGCTGCGTGCGACACCCCAAGGCAACTTAGTGCTAATGTTACATCGCTAACCACTACAAACGTTAGCTGGATCGCGCCTAATACAGGATCTCCGGCAGGATATGAATATGCGGTTAATAATTCTCAAACACCGCCTGCCGATGGCACATTTACAACAGTATTATCTGCTACAGGTATTGCAATAACACCAAACGTTTTAACCTATCTTCATGTGCGTTCTGCCTGTGGGGAAGATGGTTTTAGCGATTGGGAAACATATGAATTTTTTAGTGGATATTGTGTGCCTCAAAATACAGAATCGACAGATTTTTATATATCAGGCATTACCACCAGTGGCGGAGATACAAACATATCTAATACAGGTACCGGCTTTAGCGGCTATACCGATTATACAGCTACGCATTCTGTTTCTACCTACGCAGGTGGCACATTCTCTATTTCAGCCACACATCCTTCAGATGAATACATATATAATGTATGGGTAGACTGGAATAATGATTTTGATTTCACCGATAGTAATGAAAGGATATTTAGTACCGATTATGTGGCATCGCCTGCTGTATTAGGAAGCGTAATTGTACCTGTAGGCACTCCTTTGGGAAATTACAGGATGAGGATAAGAAACGCTTTTTCAGGGTCTCCGGTGCCTGTATGCGGCAATCAGGGATATGGTGAAGCAGAAGATTATACACTTACTGTTATTGCTGCTCCCACCTGTTTTGCTCCTTATGGCTTAGCAATAGAACCTACAGACAGTACTATCACTAACCTTCGCTGGAGCCCGCCTGAATTAGGATCGGCGCCACAGGGATATGAATATGTTTTAAGCACAACAGCTACAGCGCCTGCGGGTAATGGCACGCCTACAACCGCAATATTTATTCCCGATGTAGTTTATAATCCTGCACAGAGCGTTTATTTGTTTGTACGCAGTATTTGTGGCGATGCCGACTTTAGCGAGTGGGCCACTACATCAATTCTTGATACTGATGTACCGCAGCTTTTAGAGAAAAGTGTAACAGTGTTTAAAGAGGTGAGCAGTATTAGTATAACAAGCAGTACCGCTTTAGTTACCGGAGTTACTATATATGACATCCGCGGAAGTAAACTTTATACGCAACCTGATGTTAATAATAGCAGTACAGTAATAACCGGCCTGCAAATACAACAGCAGGTAGTTATTGTAGAGGTAATTACAACAAAAGGTAAAGTAAGTAAAAGGTTAGTATTTTAACCGGATTCAGTTTTTTTATTATTTGATGTTAAAACCGTCTAAAAGCAATTTTAGGCGGTTTTTTAATACACAGAATATTGTAATATAACATTTTGAATAATTTGCGTTATATTTTTAAATATGATTGCTATAAATCGGTATTTTAATGATTTTTTTAAAGATTATTTAGTTTTTGCTGTATCATATTTTATTTGCTATCATTAATTGCTATATTTGGCAACATTATAGTTGTATGCATGCATAAAAACCGCAGTTACTAAAAGTACTGCACATCATTGGATTTTATTAATAAATAAACGATGTTAAGGGTAGGGTTTTATAAGCTGAAAATGTCTTAATAATAATTCAAATAGTTAGAAATTTAACGCTCCAACAATAAACGAATTTGCATGAAAAAAAATTACTTCAATTCCCCAATTACTAATCTCTGCTTTCCCATTGTACTTTTTTTACTAACCCAATTTAATAGCTTTGCACAGGATGGCAGTTACTGTATACCAAGCAATAATGGTAATACTGATTATTATATAACAGGTATAACCTCAAGCGGAGGACTAACTAATTTTTCTACTACCGGTACCGGGCTTAACGGCGGATATTCAGACTATACAGCATCCCATGAAGTTTCAATATATCCCGGCGAATCATTTTCACTTACGGCTACAAATGCTGCAGATGCTTATTTATATGGTGCCTGGGTAGACTGGAACAGGGATTTTGAATTCTCGGATGATGAATCGGCACTGCATACCGGGCTTTTGGATTCTCCCGCATTACTGGGCAATGTTATAGCGCCGGCCAATGTTGAAGCAGGAGCCTACAGGCTAAGGGTAAGGTGCGCTTTTAGGGGTTTACCGATGCCTTGCGGAGAACATGTTTGGGGTGAGGCCGAAGATTACACTATAAATATTATAAATGTTACAGCATGTTTCCCTCCATATGGCCTTACTGTAACACCATCGCCGGACTTTACAAAGGCCGATCTTATATGGAGCCATCCTGTAACAGGCCCTACGCCCAGAGGGTACGAATATGTTTTTAGCACTGTAGCTACTGCCCCGGTAGGAAGCGGAACATTGGTTACCGAAAACTATGTATATGAAGCTAATTTTAGTACCGGAATTTCGTACTATCTTTTTGTACGCAGTTTGTGTGATGAAACCGATAGCAGCCCCTGGGAAAATATTTCATTCCTGGATTCTGCTACATACAAACTTACAGATAGTCGAGTTACAGTGTATAAAGAAGGTGGGGTTATAAATGTAACATCTAATAGTGCTTTAATCACCGGAGTAACTATTTACGACACAAGCGGGCGTACACTGTATACCCAAACAGCTAACAACATTACCCAAACCGCTATTACCGGCCTGCAATTGCAGCAACAGGTAGTTTTAGTAGAAATTAATACTTTAAAAGGTAAGGTAATTAAGAGAATAGTTTTTTAAATATTCTTCACTTCACGATATAGTATGAGCCGTCTGGAAATTAATTTTCAGGCGGTTTTTTATTGTCCGGCTTTCTTGTTCCAGTTCAATGCACAAAGATTAAATTAATTTCAACTTTGCAGTGTGAACATGTACATGAGGAATGTTCATAATACGAAGGTATTGATTTTGGTTGATTGGTTGGCCATGTCCCGATTTATCGGGCATGGCTTTTTTATTTCTGAAAAATAAAGGATATAAACAAAAACGCCTCAATACATACTCCTGAGTTTCTTACTAAAGCATTAAAAAAATCTTTCCTATCTTAGCCTTGCAAACACCACACTATGCAAGACCTCTTACTCAAAGGCAAATGTTGGCGTGCTCAACATGCTCTTAAACTATACCATTTTTTAGGGATAGTGCTTTTCTTGGTATATTTCACAGCCAATGCACAGCCAATAAATCAACCCGCCGGACCTGACGCCCGAAAATATTTTGTAGCAACACTCTCAAAAATAGCCAACCCGGTTCTAGAAGCTTTAAGCCAAAACCGCCTAAAACGGGACATGCCCATAGAGACTGCTGTAAACCCTTTTGGCGACAGGGATAAAGTAACTTATTTAGAGGCTTTTGGGCGTACGCTTTCGGGTATAGCGCCGTGGCTGGAACTGGGCCCGGACGAAACGGAGGAAGGAAAGCTCCGCGAGAAATACATACAGCTTGCACTAAAATGTATTGCTAACGCTACAAATCCCAATGCCCCTGATTATATGAATTTTACCGAGGGTGGCCAACCCCTGGTAGATGCTGCATTTTTTGCACAGGGGTTGTTACGTGCTCCCAACCAGTTGTGGGGCAGGTTAGATGCTGCGACCCAACAAAATGTGCTGCAGGCACTACAGGCTACCCGGCCTATATCTCCCGTATATAGCAACTGGTTATTATTTACAGGTACGATTGAAGCCGCACTTTTTAAGTTTGAAGGCAGGGCCGATATGGTTAGGTTAGAATATGCACTGCAAAAACATAGCGAGTGGTACCTGGGCGACGGCATGTATGGAGACGGCCCGGATTTTCATTGGGATTACTATAACAGCTATGTAATACAACCTATGCTAATTGATATTTTAGCAGTACTTAGAGAGAAGAAAGAATCGCTTAAAGACTGGCGTTACAAAGCCGATTTTATAAACAGGTCGGAGGTTTTTTTGGGTAGGGCAAGGCGTTATGCTGAGGTTCAGGAGCGCCTTATATCTCCCGAAGGTACCTATCCTGCAATTGGCAGGTCGCTGGCTTACAGGGTAGGGGCCTTTCAGGCACTATCGCAAATGGCTTTAAAGCAGGAATTACCTGCCCATGTAAACCCTGCGCAGGTGCGTTGTGCATTGTATGCTGTTATAAAAAAGCAAATGGAAGCACCCGGAACTTTTGATGATAAAGGTTGGCTAACTATTGGCTTTTACGGCCATCAGCAGGAAATTGCCGAGGGGTATATTTCTACGGGAAGCCTCTACTTATGTACAGAAGCTTTTTTGGTTTTAGGGCTGCCGCCACAAACCGAATTTTGGGCAGCACCGCCGGCATTGTTTACGCAGCAGCAAATATGGGGAGGGCATAAAGCACCCATAGATCACGCATATTATGGGGGTAAAGATAAAGACAGAAGAGGTTGGGAAACAGTTTTAGATACGATTTCTTTTACCAATGAAAAAGCGTTTAAGCAACAATGGAATTACTTTTACCCTTGGGGAACAGACCATAACGGGACGGCGCGCATGTATAAAAAGCAGGTAACTGTTAAAGATAATGTATTGCAGCTAAAGGCAACCCGAACCTATAAAAGCGAAGGCAAAAGCACATCAGATCCGTTCCTGGATATCAAATACCATTCGGGAGCAATTCATGCAAAACATAAAATTACGGTTTGTAAAGAGTATCCTGAATATAGGATTTCAGGGCAGTTTAAAGCACCGGTAACTACAGGTACATGGCCTGCTTTCTGGGTAACTGCCGTTAATGGCTGGCCTCCTGAAAGTGATATTTTAGAGTTTAAAGGTAATGATGTAAACTGGCAAAATACATTTATCACTCCGCAAAATGTTACCACAGTTAAAACTACACTGCCCGATGCTTTAACACTATGGCATACCTACACAGCTACTTTAAAAATGCTGGACGAAGAACATACCCTGATTACTTATTATATTGATGGTGAGAAGAAAGGCGAGCACTATACCAACTTTACAAATAAACCTTTGTGGCTCATTGTTAACCTGCAAATGGAGGGCTCATCGGGGACGCCAGGCCTTGAAGCCGAAACAAATTTCTACGCCAAAAACATTAGTATAAAAAGGATAAAAGCTAAATAATGAATCACATCAAACCATATAAATACCTCACTTTTTTACTTTGTTTTAGCAGTTTAATAAGCTGTTCTTCTCTAAAAATAAGCCAAAGCGCCATTGGGCAGGGTTGGAGCGGCAACTCGGTTAATACGGTAATTTTCAGGAACAGTGCAGTTACTACACATAAAAATGAACAGTTCACGGCCTATTATGATAACGATGGTTTTATGGTACTGGCCAAAAGAACGCACGGACAGAAGCAATGGCAAGTTGTAAAAACACAATACAAGGGCAATATAAAAGATGCCCATAACGATATTAGCATTGCTGTAGATGCCACTGGTTTTTTGCATGTAAGCTGGGACCATCATGACACCCGCCTGCGCTATGCAAAAAGTACGGCACCTTTAAGTTTAGAGCTTGGCGCAGAAGAAGCGATGACAGGCATTCAGGAACTGAAAGTTACCTATCCCGAATTTCATAATTTACCAAACGGCAAGCTGCTTTTTTGTTACCGTTCAGGAGCGTCGGGCAGGGGAAATATGGTAATTAATACATATGATATTGCTTCACAAAAGTGGACACAGCTTCAAAATAATTTACTCAACGGCGAAGAGGTACGCAGCGCCTACTGGCAAATGTGCATAGACAGTAAGGGGTATATACACCTTTCATGGGTGTGGCGCGAAAGCTGGGATGTTGCCGATAACCACGATATTTGTTATGCAATATCTAAAGACGGCGGAGTTAATTGGGAGCAATCTACGGGAGAAAAATACAGCCTGCCTATTACAATGGCAACTGCCGAGAAAGCATGGGAAATACCCAAAAACAGTAGCCTTATTAACCAAACAGCCATTACAATAGATGATAATGACAACCCATACATAACCAATTACTGGAACAGCGGCAGCAAACCGCAATACAAAGTTGTATACCGCAATAGTGGCAAATGGCAGTTACTGGATACAGATTTTAGGAGCGGTACTTTTTCACTTGGAGGGGGAGGTACTAAAAGTATTCCTATTTCGAGACCCGAAATTTTAATAAATAAGAGTACATTGTACCTGCTTTTCCGTGATATGGAGAGGGGGAATAAAATTACGCTGGCATATACTAAAATTGCCGAACCTAACTGGCAGCTTTTAGACCTTACCACCGAATCGGTAGGGCAGTGGGAGCCAAACTATGACAAAGAATGGTGGGCAGAGAAAAAGCAGCTGCATATCTTTTCGCAAAAGGTAACCCAAATAGATGGTGAGGGTGTTAAAGAGGTAGCACCCGAGCCGGTAAAGATCATAGAGGTTAAAAACCTGCCACGTTAATCAATCACAAATAACCATACCCATAATAAACAATGAAGAAAAATTATTTTGTACTGCTGATTTTCGCAATCGTTATAACTTCCTGTGCTAAAAAAGAAAAGCAGGAAGAAAAGGAAAATAGCCTTGATAAAAAAATTGAAGCAACATTAAAAACTTCTGCTACACAATACGGGTACCTTGGCAGCCGTACCCCCCAAGGGCGTTTCCCTAAGACGTATTACGTGCAAAATGATTCGCTCGAAACAAGCGATTCAGGATGGTGGTGTAGTGGTTTTTATCCGGGTACACTATTATACCTTAACGAAGCGAATAAAGATCCGCAGCTTCTAAAACTGGCTGAAGCATCATTAAACAGTCTTAAAAAAGAGCAGTTTAACACTACAACGCACGATCTTGGTTTTATGATGTATTGTAGTTTTGGCAATGCTAACAGGCTACAGCACAAGGCAGAGTATGACACGATACTAATGAACAGTGCCAAATCGTTGTCATCGCGCTACAACCCTAAAGTGGGGGTTATAAAATCCTGGGACAGTGCCCCGTGGAACCACGCAACGGCCAACCAAATGCCGGTTATTATAGATAACATGATGAACCTGGAACTGCTGTTTTGGGCAACAAAACACAGTGGGGACAGCACGTATTATAAAATTGCAGTTAACCATGCCGATAATACCCTGAAAAATCATTTCAGGAAAGACTATAGCTCTTTTCATGAGGTAGTTTATGATAATGCTACCGGAGCAGTGGTAAAACAAATAACCAACCAGGGCGCTGCCGATGACTCTTCATGGGCACGTGGGCAGGCATGGGGTTTATATGGCTATGTGGTTATGTACCGTGAAACGAAAGATAAAAAATACCTGAAACATGCCGAAAATATAGCAGGTTATATTTTAAACCATCCTAACTTACCAAAAGATAAAATTCCGTATTGGGATTTTAATGCTCCAAATATCCCCGATGCATTGCGCGATTCTTCGGCGGCAGCCATAATTTCTTCGGCTTTATTTGAGCTGAGTAAGTATGCTGATAAAGATAAGGGCGAGGGATATAGAAAAGATGCCGAAACTATATTAAGCAACCTGCTTACGCCAAACTATATTGCTGCACCTAAAACTAACGGAGGCTTTATCCTGCTGCACGGTGTGGGCAATATGCCTAATAAAACCGAAATTGATACCCCGTTAACCTATGGCGATTATTATTTGGTTGAAGCGATGCTGCGCTACAAGCAATAGATTGTTAAACGATACATAAAATATCTTATGAAAAAAATTATTCTTTTTTCTATACTTTTTGCAGGCTGGTTTTCGGTATGTGCCCAGGAAACGCTAATTACTAATACAGATGCACGTAAAACGGTTTCGCTTAACGGCACCTGGAATTACATTGTAGACCCCTATGAAACCGGTTTTTACAATTACCGGTTTAAAGAACGTGCAGAGGGCGATGCCGGTGCCTATTGGCAGGACAGCACCCCTAAAGATAAGACGCAATGGTCAGAGTTTGGGTATAAAGATACCTATAGTATAAACGTGCCCGGCGACTGGAATTCGCAGGACAGGCAATTTTTATATTATGAGGGTACAGTATGGTACCAGCGTGAGTTTGATAAGCCCCAACTTACCGCAGGCGAAGAAGTATACCTGTATTTTGGAGCTGTAAATTATGAGGCGCATGTATACCTTAACGGCAAAAAACTAGGTATGCACAAGGGAGGTTTTACAGCATTTAATTTTAAAATTCCCGCCGGCCTTTTAAAAGATAAAGGTAATTTCCTCGTGGTAAAAGTAGATAATAAACGCCATGCCGATGAGATACCTACCCTTAATACTGATTGGTGGAATTATGGCGGCATTACCCGAGACGTAAAACTTGTTGTTGTGCCGCAGCGTTTTATTACCCAATATAATGTGCAGTTAGATGCTGCACAGGATATTGTAGCTGCACAAAAGAAAGGTGTATATAAGCTTCATGGCTGGGCGAAAATAAACAAGGCAGGTGCAGGAAAAGTTACGGTTGAAATACCCGAACTTAAGCTAAAACAGCAGTTTGATATAAAGAGTGACAGTATTGCTTTTTCTTTCGATGCAAAAAAAGTAAGCCTTTGGTCGCCCGAAAATCCTAAGCTGTATAACGTAAAAATCTCTCTGGATAAAGAGTCGGTTTCAGAAAAAATTGGTTTCAGGAAAATTGAGGTTTCCGGTAAAAAAATTGTACTTAACGGGAAGCAGGTATTTTTAAGGGGAATATGTATACACGAAGAAATTCCGCAGGAAATACGCAGGGCACACAGTAATAAAGAT
>Ga0247814_10000898_pt1 | contig 19882 bp, 16 predicted proteins | sample UWRJL179409R1_FD_179947 | JGI IMG/M metagenome (GOLD analysis project Ga0247814, IMG submission 179947) | Plant litter microbial communities from Arlington Agricultural Research Station in Wisconsin, United States - UWRJ-L179-409R-1 | ecosystem: Environmental > Terrestrial > Plant litter >... | reverse complement strand
GCCAAACCGGTAGCCGTCGCATTGGTGCCGCCGCTGGGGCTCCAGCTGTAGCTATAAGGCGTTGTGCCGCCCGTAACGCTCACCGTGGCCGTACCGTTACCACCGCCGTTGCAGCTTACATCCGTTTTGGAAATGGTGCCGCCCAAGGCCGCAGCCGGTTGGTTAACCGTTACGCTACGGGTAATTTGGCAATTATTGGCATCCGCAATGGTACAGGTATACGTACCAGAAGCCAAGCCGCTGGCCGTGGCACCGGTACCTCCGGCAGGACTCCAGCTATAGTTATACGCTCCCGTACCACCCGATATACTTACCGTAGCCGTACCGTTGCTGCCGCCGAAGCAGCTTACATCTGTTTTAGAGATAGTACCCGTCAATGCGGGTGGATTGGTCAATGTAAATGAACGTGTGGCCTGACAGCCATTAAAGTCTTCAATGATTACCGTATAGGTATTCGCCGTAAGGCCAGTAGCCGTAGCATTTGTACCACCGCTGGGACTCCAACTGTACGAATAAGGAGACATAGCCCCTGATACGCTCACAGTAGCCGAGCCCGTACCGCCGCTACAAAGAATAGCCGTTTGCGAGGTGCCAACAGTGAAATCGGCAGGTTGGTTAATGGTAAAATTTTTGGTTACCGCACAACCTTTAGAATCTGTAATGTCCACTGAAATAGGACCGGGAGCAAGACCGGTTACTATTTGGCTCGTGGCACCGGTGGTCCACAGATAGGAATATCCACCGTTACCACCCGTGGGGGTTACGGCAGCCATACCGTTATTATAACCAAAACATGTAATATCGTTTTTACTGGTGCCGGCATTCAATACCGATGGTTGTCCAACCACAATACCCGTAACCGTAGTAGGACATAAGTTATTATCCCTTACGGTTACCGAATAAGAACCGGCCGATAAACCGGTAGCCGTTTGCGTGGTTTGCGAACCCGCCGCTACCGACCATTGATAAGTATAAGGAACCTGGCCCCCACTGGAAACGGTAACGGTAGCCGTACCATTGCCACCGCCGTTGCAAGATACCGGCGTGGTTGAACTGGAAGTCACAAAGGCAGGAGGAGCCGCAACTGTGGCACTGGATGTGGTAGGACAATTTTTGGAGTCCCTTACCGTCACGGTATATGTACCGGCAGTCAATCCAAAAATAGTGGCCGTGGTGGCACCGGTGTTCCATAAGTAAGTATAGCCTGGAGTTCCGCCGCTGGGGGTTACCGTCATATTGCCGTTTGCACCGCCGGGGCAGGTAACGTTGTTTACCGTAGTTACCGCAGCACTTACTGGTTGTGCAGGTTCAGTAATAATAGCCTGTACGGTTCCAGTACAGGTCAGGTTATCCGTAATGGTTACAGTATAGGTGTTGGCTGCAAGTCCACTGGCTGTGGAACTGGTACCTCCACTTGGGCCCCAGCTATAACTGAAGGGACCGATTCCAGAAGTAACGGTTACCGAGGCAGCACCATTGCTTCCGCCATTACAGGAAACCGGGGATACGGCAGATGTTCCTGCCACTACATCAACAGTTAAAGTACTGGAATTAGAATTAGCAGTACCGCAAGTACCTGTCACCACACACCGATAAGTGTAACCGCTCATGGCGCCGGTAACAGATGAAATCGTTAAGGTAGAAGTGGTGATATTGCTATAAGGAGCAGCGTTGGGCACATTGCTAAAACCCGAGCCCGTATTTACCTGCCATTGGTAAGTTAAACCAGTACCGGTGGCCGTAATAGGCAACGTGGTACTGCCGCCTACACATAGAGTGCGGTTAGGCTGGTGGCCGGTTACGCTAGGTGCGATACAAGAGTTACACGAAAACGAGCAGTTCAAAGGTAAGGCAACCGGGGTAGCATCATCCACTGTCCAATTGGTGCTGTTGAATATAGCCGTGCGTAGGTTGGCCGGCGAGTTGCTGGTAACTGTACAGTTGTACTTAGCGTTATCTACCTCCGGCACAAACCCTGCAAAGGAATTGCTGGCATTTAAAGTTGCCGGTAATGCGGATAACAAGGACGAAAAATCGCAAGTGTTTACTACCGGATCCCAAGCACCGTCTGGGCCGTTGTTCATGCTCATACCTGTAATAAAGGTGGGAGAAGCCAAGCTACCTTGGATGGCAAAAAGATGGTCACCACCGACAGCCAAACTGATGTAATCGCTAGGCGCGTTTACGGTAGCCAGTAGTCCGGTTACCGTACCTGTAGAAGCCTCAAGCGAATTTTGGCATACTATTCTGATTTCGGTTCCACAAGCAAGTGCCGTACTGGAAGTCCAAGTAATGGCCCCGTCCGTTTTAGCCCCATAAGAACCGCTTCCGCCGGTACAACCCGCAGGGTTTTGTTTCTGGAACCCGGTTCCATCCGTACACCAACCTAAATCGGTAAAAATGATGGAAGTTCCGGACGAAACGTTGGTGAGCAGAATGAACGAAAAATTATCGATCGGCCCATCCGCGTTATAGCCCACAATGGCTATGTCGCCTGCGCTCAAACTCGTCTGCGACCTGGCCCTGAGCCCCGTCAAAAACAGGGCGCATAGGACGGTGATGAAGTAGAGTGTTTTTTTCATAAAAAAATAATTGGTGAAACGTGTGTAAAACAATCGGTGTATATATGTATGATTATGTAATTGACTTAAATAGCATTCCGGGCTTCATGCCAAAACCGGCCAAGGCAAACCCCGGAATAAATCCTTCTTCGGTATACAGCACATCGGCACGTAATACCGTATTACCAGCGCAGGCTACATGCAAGCCTTGGCGCTCATCTAGCGCCAGTATGGTTCCCGGCACCGTAGCATTGGGCAAAATACCCAATGGAGTGGCATAACTAATGCCCATGGTCCAACCGTTGAGTCGGGTAGGCGCTCCCTTGTTCCAGGGATTACAGGCATTCGCCAAACGCCGTATGGCTTCGGCATCCATGCGATTCCAATCGATCCAAAGTTCGTGGGGTTTAGGGCGGTTGTACCAGCCAGCCAAAGCCACGTCTTGGTTACTACCTAGCAAATCGCCGGTACGTAGGGCCTCCAACAATTTACCGGTAAGTTCCACTCCGCTGAATCCCAATTGGGTGCATAGCATACCGAACGTTACCTGCGGATAAATGGGTACGCTGCTGCGGAACAGCACCGGCCCATCGTCATATTCGGCCGTCATGCGATGTACGGTAACGCCAGTTTCCTTTACGCCGTCCTTCATCATCCAAAACAGGGGGTTTGAACCACGGTATTGGGGCAAAGGCGCATAATGGAAATTAACGAATCCGTGGCGCGGAATATCTAATACTTCAGCCGGAATTTTCCAAGGGAATGTTTTTACCAATACGGCTTCCGGCGACGTTTCGCGGACCCAAGCTTCTAATTCGGTCGCAAAACCCTCTTTACGGAAATACCGAACAGGCACCTGATGGTTGGCGCAGAGCATCTTGACCACACCGTGGGTCTCGCTTTCGCGGGACGACATGCCTACGCCGGCCAATACACCCGCCTGCAGCAGTTGGCTGAGGGCCGGAAGGGCCAAGCGGTCGTTACAGAGGGCAAGGAGTTTCATGGTTTAGGTACAAAGGTATTGGTTGAACCAACCCGACACCATTCCTTGGGGTTGGTCGTTCAGGATGTCTTTATGCTCGCTGCCCCCTACATTCACCCGTTCCCGAAGTGTGGTTTTGGGTGATTGTCCTTCCGCCGGTTGTATTTCCACAAAATACAACGGGGCATACGTAATATGCGTTTCGGGGTGTACGGTAACCGTACCCCGAGGGCTTTCGTAAGACCAGTCTTTCAACGTTTCCGCTATGGGAGCTGCGCCGCCTTCGCGTAAAAATTGGGCAGCCACGATACCTCCCTCCCAACCCATGAGGTGGAAAAGATTGGCCGTTTTATTTTTTTTGTCTGAAATTTCTTTGATAAATATGGCATTGCTTTCACCCGCCAAGTCTGTAAACCAAGGCACGTGGGCATAAAACGTACCATTCGGAAAACGGTAGCCGGCCATCACCTGTTCTTCTACCATATAAGGCCCGCAATGGAACTCCAACGCAGGTATTGAACCGTTGGCGGCTTGCAGGGCATTAATAAACCGGGTACCCAAATACGTACTGAAACAGGCTGCCACACGGCCACCCGCCTCGGCATGTACCGCGTCCAAAAAGGGTTGTATCGTAAATTCTGCTTCGCTATAGTGTGCCACATAATTGTTCACCACCTTACCCCCGGCAGCCTCCACCCCTCGCGAATAGGCCCAAGGACCACGGTAACCACCGTCGTAGAACGAGGTGGCCAATACCACCCTGGCACCGTCCATACCCGCACTTTTGCCTGAGAGATACGATGCATGTATACCCTGAAACGAAATACATACCGCACGGGAACTTTTATTGTCCGTGGGATAGTTCATACCGGGATCCAATACAATGAGTGCCTTACCCGCCGTTTCAAAAAGCGGGTACAACAATTCGGCATTTACGGGAGACAGATAGGCCACTACACAGTCGGCCTCTTCTTGCATCAGCAATTTTTCGGCCTTGGCGTATACATCTTTTCGGTCTTCGCCAAAACCTATATTTTCAGAAATGGTTTTTACATCTTCCAAACCTTCGTAGCGGAGGCGGAGACGTAAACCATCCAAAAGATCGAACCCCATCGCGGGGTGATCGGTGGAGCGAGGAAGCAGCACACCGACTTTCATACTGATATGTATTTCATGAATAGAAAAAAAAGGGCAGGACGTCTCCTGCCCTTGTCAAAATCGTCTTATCTAAAAAACCGTCGTCTATTTAGTTTCTGGCCGGGAAAACCCCGTACATACAAATTACATAATTAAGTGCCATATAGGCCGGCATAATACCGTAAGGAACGTCCGAACCCGAAGTGGTCATCTCAACGGTACCCGAATACGAAGCCATGTTTACATTAGGGGCACCCGAATAGCCTGTACTTCCGTTGATGGCATACACGCCATTGGGAGATGAGGAGGTTCCCGTATCGTCAAACCCTTGCGGCGTGGCCGTAATCTGTATAGGGTGCACGTGGGCCGGCATTTGCCTTGGACTAAGGGTTATGGTTTCCGAACCGCCCACCTGGCCCAACTTATAGGTTGATAAGCCCGGACCTGTACCCTGACCCACGACTTGACGGCCAATCAAATTCGGCAAACCGAAAGTGGTGGTTCCATTTCCTCCGTAAACGGTACCCAAAATAGAAAACAAAGCCGTATTTTGGGAAATATTGATGATTTGCCCTTGGCAAAATGCCCAGTTTTTGGGCGCGAAGTTTCCCGCAAACATGGTAGTATATCCAATTACTCCTTCCATAATCTTTTCTTTTTAATGTTGATTTTGATGGTTAATTTCTGCTGGGATAAATTCCCTCTACACAAATAATGTAGTTCATACACAGATAAGGTGTCACATTGCTTACCGGTTCATTACCGCCCGCTAAGGCACTGGTGGCCATATTAACGCTAGGGGCCATGGAGCCGTCGCCGGAAGCGGCATAACGGTTGGTTACGTCAGCTGGGATCGCACCGGCGGGAGAAGCCGCATTGCCGCTATCCGCCAAACCCATGGGTTGCCCTTTAATGGAAGTGGATACGTGGTTATGCACCGGAAGGTTAATACTCAATAGGGTGGTACTTTCCGTGCCAGACATCTGGCCGATATAATACATCGGCAAACCTGGGCCTTGCCCTTGGTGGATGGCATAACGTCCACGGAAATCGGGTAAAGCGAACGTGGTTTGTCCGTCGCCACCATACGTGGTTCCGATCAACGAAAAAAGAGCCGTGTTTTGGGCGATGGATTGCAGCGAACCATCACAATAAGCCCAATACAAAGGGGCGAAATTACCGGCAAATACGGTAACGGTAGCCAAATAAGGATCTACAAACATAATATTTTGGATTAAGGTTTAGATTAGTTTCTGGATGGGTAAATACCGTACATGCAAATAATGTAGTTTACCACTAAATAAGGCGCCTCCGAGTAATAAGGTTGGCTACCGCCAGCCATACCTACGACAGCCGAATAACCGGGGGCCAACATGTTGGTATCACCGGCCCCAGTGCTATATCCCGAGGGCAAATTGCCAGGATAATTACCGTTGGGTTCACCGGTGGTGCCGTCAGTACCATTACCTCTCATCGAGAGCGTTACCGCACCGTTGTGGTTGTGTGGTGGAATATTACCCAAGGTAAGCGTTACCTGCGGCGCTCCGCCCACTTGACCCAAGCTGTAGCTGCTTGTTCCAGTACCTAATACCGTACGGCTTTGTAGGTTGGGCAAACAGAACGTGGTTTGTCCGTTACCCCCGTAGGTGGTACCTAATAACGAAAACAATGCCGTATTTTGAGCAATCGCCAACGTCTGTCCGTTGCAATAGGCCCAATTCTTTGGCGCAAAATCCGCAGCCCACGTAGTGACCACTGCCATTGTTCCTTCCATGAAAAATGAGGAGTTAAGGTAAATAAAATGAGTTACAAGGTAGATAGAAAATAAGGAACCTCTTGGCAGAGGCCTCATAAGCTATTAATCACGACAAATATAAAACCTAGTATTGATTTTACAAGGAATGGAATAACATATTTACAAATTGTAGTAATAATATGACAAAAAATTAACCTTGAAATATGGCCCATCCACCCTGTAGGCATGGGCTAAGCACCCATATAAAAATCAAAATAAATTGACTTTAAATTTTTGTCAGAACGCTGGGTAAAAATGTAAAAATAGAGAATGAAGAAATCAAACGATAAATAATCAGGCAGACAAACTATTATTAAAACATAGTTTATACCTATGCCTCAACCACATCCTTAATTTCCGGAACCACTTTGCGTAAAGTTTCTAAAATACCGGCACGCATGGTCATCAATTTCATGCTACATGCTTGGCAGTTACCATGGAGCTTTACCCGCACTACCATATCGGGCGTAATCTCCACCAACGAAATGTCGCCCCCGTCCCCATGCAGGAACGGACGGATGTCATCCAATGCTTTTTCTACGGCTTCTCGTATGGTTGTCGTTATTTCCACGTTGCAAATGTATTAAAATCGGGATACCTTGGAGATTTCGGTTGGCGCGAATTCCAGGTTTCGCTCGTTTACGCGCGCAATCACCTGTTCCGCCAATATTTTGAAAGCTTCACCGGCCGGATTGTTTTCTTCCAGCACCACCGGCTTTCCGCTATCGCCCCCTTCGCGGATACTCTGCACCAAAGGAATTTCCCCCAAAAATGGAACTTGGAGCTCTTCCGACAAATTTTTCACGCCATCCTTACCGAAAATATAATATTTATTGTCCGGCAACTCTGCCGGGGTAAAATATGCCATGTTTTCAACCAAGCCCAACACCGGCACGTTAACGGCCGGCAACTTAAACATCGAAACCCCTTTACGAACATCGGCCAAGGCCACGGCTTGCGGCGTAGAAACGATCACTGCGCCTGTTACCGGAACGGATTGCACCAACGTCAGGTGGATGTCCCCAGTTCCCGGAGGCAAATCGATCAGCAGATAATCCAACTCGCCCCAATGCGCATCGATAAACATCTGCTTCAACGCCTTGGAAGCCATCGGCCCGCGCCAAACTACCGCCTGTGCCACATCTGCAAAAAATCCGATGGAAAGCATTTTTACACCATAGTTCTCCACTGGAAGAATCATCGTTTTATCACCCATCTTCTGCACGTTCGGCCTACGGTTTTCCACATTAAACATGATAGGCACGGACGGGCCGTATATATCGGCATCCACCAAACCAACCTTTGCCCCCGTCAATGCCAAGGCTACCGCCAAATTGGCCGAAACGGTGCTTTTACCCACGCCTCCCTTTCCGGAAGCCACGGCAATGATATTTTTTACGCCCGGTAAAATCTCCGCATTGGCATTACGGCGCGTGGTTACGTTAACGTACACGGTAAAATTGATGGTAATGTCGTCCCCAAAGGCACTCAACAAGGCTTCGCGCACGGCCGCTTCCTGTTTCTTCTTGATGTGCAAGGCCGGACTCAATACCTCCACCTCAATATTGATCGTACGCCCCAAAATTTCGAAAAAACGCACCTTACCAGAAGTAATCAAATCTTCTTTGGCTATGGGATCAATGACGGTTTTAAGGGCGGCTATAAATTTATCTTGTGTGATTTCTTGCATGGAATTCTTTTGAAGGTGCAAAGGTATGAATAGACGGTGAGACTATGAGACATAAGACGACAGAAATTGGATAGTGGACAAAAGGCAATGGGCTGCCCAACCTGTTTGCCTTAATGCCAAATCAACTCTCAACACTAAACCCAACCTTAAACAACGAACAGAAGAACCCTAAAAAAGTAAACATCTAACTTTGGACATTTCCGGCAATTCAATACTTTTACCACATGGTATCCCAAAACATAGTGAAGCCCATTTTTCTGCTTTTGGTTTTTTCTTCGTTCATCCTTTCTTGTAAAAATGATTGTTACCGCTGCGTCTTGGAGCAGGTAAACGGACCGGCCGTACTTCCGTTCCCTGATTCTACCATCCATATAGACACCCTGGAAACCTGCAGTTATAAATGGGTAAAAGAAAACAATGTGCCCGAAGGCGAAGTATATCCGCAAAGCTGGCGTTGCAAAAAAAACTGATGCTACTTATGGTATGTTGGTAACCTTCTATTCATAGGTCAAGCCTTCACCCGGATCCCAAAACACTTTCTTAAAATCCTGTATCTGGTCATTCACCACGCGGATGCCTTCTTTTTCCAAACGGTCCTGCATAGATTCTCCGTTGGCGAAATGATGCCTGCCCGAGAGCAATCCGTTTCGGTTCACCACGCGGTGTGACGGAAGCGCCTCATCATACACATGCGAACCGTTCATGGCCCAGCCTACCATGCGGGCCGAACGGGCAGCCCCCAGATATTTGGCGATGGCGCCGTATGAGGTAACCCTTCCTTCGGGAATGAGTCTCACCACCTGGTACACTAAATCAAAAAAATTGGGATCAGCCTTTTCTTCCTTCACGAAACGAATATAATGGAAAAGGCATAAAATGACAAAACCCCGCCGAAGCGAGGTTTTGGAGTGGTCAGAGCCGGATTTGAACCGGCGACACACGGATTTTCAGTCCGTTGCTCTACCAACTGAGCTATCCGACCATTCGATGAATTGGGGTGCAAAGATAGAACCGAAATGCTTACTGCAAAATTTTATGACAAAAAAAATTACCTTTGCACACTCAATTGCCTGTAATTGCGACATTTTCTCTTTATCGACAATGGAAATACGGCCATCAAAGGTCTGCTTACCGACGAATTTTATCGTCCGGTTTACCATTTTACAACCATCTTGGATGATTTTTCTTCAGAAAAAGAACGCCTGTTGATGTTCGGCGAAATTTCTGGTGGATTGTATGCCTCCGTGGGAAAGTTGGACAAAACATTACAGAGTGAATTAGAAAATACTTTCCGGCTACAGCCTTTCGGCCCACAAACCACCATCCCACTCACGATGGGCTACGATACGCCCGAAACATTGGGAGCGGATCGTTTGGCCACGGCCATCGGCGGGTTTTCACTTTATCCCGACGTGGATTTATTGATACTGGATTTCGGCACCTGCCTTAAATTCGATTTCGTGTCTAAAGAAGGAAAATACGAAGGCGGATCCATTTCTCCCGGATTAAATATGCGGTTTAAGGCCATGCATACTTTTACTGAAAAATTGCCGTTATTGAGCATGCCAGAAAATTTTCCAGCACAACCCATAGGTCGCTCTACGGCAGACAGCATGCAGCATGGCGTACTTTTGGGTATGTTGGCAGAAGCCGATGGGATGGCCGGTTTTTACCGACAAACTTACCCCGATTTAAAGGTGTTGGTTACCGGAGGTGATGCAGAAGTTTTTGAAGGCCGTTTGAAAAATGCCATATTTGTGCGCCAAAATTTAGCTTTACTCGGCTTGGCCGAAACGATGAAATACAATGCGAATACCCCGAATGACAAATAAATTAAGGCTTTTGGGCCTGTTGTGTGGCCTTATTATGTGTACGTCGGCGGTAGCCCAAAAAGGCGCCTTTAACCCATATACCCAATTGGGAATAGGCTCCCCGGTATACAATCCGGTGGCGGCTATGTCTGCCATGGGCGGAGGATTCAATGCACTTAATGGCAATAACTTCATCAATTACCAAAATCCGGCTTCCTATTCTACTTACGAATACATGCAATTCCAATTCGGATTTGATGTACAATCCATTACCGCCACGCGCAATGGCGCAACCCGTAAGGCAGATCTGGCTTCTTTCAATCAACTGGCCATAGGGCTCCCCATCCTTAAAAACAGGATAGGCATGGCTTTTGGGTATACCCCATATACCAACGTAGGCTATAATTTTACATCCAACGAGCGAATTGTTGCCAATGCCGATACGGTTGATGTAGGATACACCTACGAAGGCAACGGCGGTACCGACCGATTTTTTATCGGTTTTGGCGGTAGCCCGATAAAAAACTGGAGCATCGGATTCAATACTTATTTCTACCTCGGAAACATCGACCGTACCAAAACCAGTTATTTCCCGGACGATTTCCAAAGCACAAATATCCAAAGCCTAAGCAACATCCGTATCGCCGATTTCGGTTTCGATTTCGGAACCCAGTATTCCATTAACTTTAAGGACAGAACAGATTCCCTGGTTCCAAAAATCAACAGAAAAGACAAATATCGCCTGACGTTTGGGGCCACTTATGTGCTGGGAAAAACCATGTCTGCAAAAAACACTTCGGTGGCGCGTTACTTTACGGGTACTTTGGTAGATCAATTCTATTACCAAGATACCATTGCTGAGAGACAAAAAGTAAAAATTCAGTTTCCTTCGGGATTCGGAGCCGGCGTTTCGTTCGGGCAGCCCGATTATTGGCAATTACAGGCCGACTTCAACATGACCATGTGGAGCCAATTTAGATATGCCAACCAAACGGCAGAGCCACTTTACGGAAATTCTTACAACATTACCCTCGGCGGAGAAGTCAAACCGCTGGAATCATCCTCCAAAAAAAGTATCTTCAACAAACTTACCTATAGGATTGGCGGACGATACGGCATGTCCTACCTACGCCCAGGTGGCGTTCCATTCCAGGAAGTGGGCGGAAGCCTTGGTATAGGAATCCCCATCTTATCTAACGATGCATTCCGTAAAAAACTCGCATCATCGCTCAACGTAAGTTTCGAATACGGCATGTCGATCCCTGGCAACAATACATACACACAGGAACAGATGTTCCGCTTTGTATTTTCGTTCAACCTCAGAAACAAATGGTTCGATACGTTTAAATTCCAATAACATTGATTCGCATCCGCATACATATTGCTAAAATCTTCATCCCGGCCATGGTCGGGATGTTCTTTTTTTTCTCGTGCGGAAACAGCAACGAAGACATCGACGCATTTGCCTCGAAAGAAAAACTTCCACAACTCATCAGCACCAAAATTACCATAGAATATAGTGACAGCGCAAAACTTAAGGCACGTATCAAAGCCCCCGTGCTGAAGGAATACGGCCCGCCCGAAAATTATACGGTACTCCCCATCGGTGTGGACATTTATTTTTACGACCTCCGGGGACAAGTAACCTCCACCATGCATGCCGACAGCGCCCTCATCCGCCGTAATTCAGATTTAATGGAAGCTTACGGAAACGTAAAAGTGGTAAACGAGGATGGCGAGACCTTAGAAACGCAGGAACTTTTCTGGAAAAATGCCGCGAACCCTGCCGAGCGAAAATTATATACCTATGCCTTTGTTACCATTACCAAAAACGAAGAAGTGATTCACGGGGAAGGGCTTACCGCCAACGAATCCTTCAGCAAATACCGCATCGGAACCCCGCAAGGCATCATGAACATGAAAGACGGCAGCAACGATATGCCATGAGAAAATATCAGCGCATTTCCTCTTTTATCTGGCTATTCTTTACCATGATAACCATTGCAGTGGCGATACGGAACTACACACACCAGGGATGGCATAATTCGTGGTGGTATTTCATCACGGCCTTATTTTCCTTATGCCTTTTTGTGGTAAGATTTTGGCAATGGAAAAAAGCAGACAGAAATAAAACTGCCGCGCCACCTGAAAATTAAGTTACTTTGTAAGGCATTAAACATCCATGGATTCTTCGGAACAGGTATTATACATTTTCATCACGCTTCTTTTCTCCGCTTTTTTTTCGGGGCTGGAAATCGCCTTCGTTTCCGCCAACCGGTTTAAGATAGAACTCGACAAAAAACAGGGAAACCTCAGCGGTAGAATCAACTCTTTTTTTGCATCACGGCCCGCCTCGTTCATCAGTACTTTGGTGATCGGCAATAATATCGCATTGGTAATTTACGGGTTGCTTTTCGCCCAGATGCTCCGTGATCCGCTCAAAAACATGCTCATCCGCGAGTTCAATTTTTATTCTGACATCACCGTTACCTTTTTACAATTATTGTTCTCTACATTCCTCATCTTGGTAACGGGAGAATACATCCCCAAAAACCTGTTCCGCCTCAACCCCAATCGTTCGCTGAACATATTTTCCATCCCGGCATTTATTTCTTATTGGCTTCTATATCCTATTGCCTCGTTCACCGTATTTTTCTCTGAGAGCATCCTCAAAGTGACGGGTTACAAAAAAGGTTCGGACAATCCGGTATTTAGCCGCATGGATTTGGATAACCTGATCAAAGAAACGACAGACAATCCGACCAACACGGGCGACGACATCGACCACGAATTATTCATCCTAAAAAACGCGTTGGAGTTCGTGCACACCAAAGTAAGGGATTGCATGGTTCCACGTAATGAGATCGAAGCATTGGACGTGGCATCGGATATCGAAACGCTTCGTTTGAAATTCGTGGAAACCGGACTCTCAAAAATCCTGGTGTATGACGATAATATCGACAATATCATAGGCTACGTACACTCTTTTGCCATCTTCAAACATCCGAAAGATATCCGTTCAGTGATGATTACGCCGCTGATCGTACCCGAATCCATGCCGGTGAAGGAAGTACTGAACCAATTTACGGGCCGCCGGAAAAGCATGGCCGTGGTGGTAGACGAATTTGGCGGGACTGCCGGAATCTTGACCATTGAAGACGTAATGGAAGAAATTTTCGGCGAGATTGAGGATGAGCACGACTCCGAAGACCTAATGGAAGCTATGGTTTCCGAAAATGAATTCATCTTCTCCGGACGACACGAAATCCGGTACCTAAACGAGAAATACAAACTATTCATTCCGGAAACGGACGAATATACTACGCTTGCCGGCTTCGTCATACAATCGCACGAAAGCTTGCCTGAGGAAGGCGAAATCATTTCCATTTCTCCGTTTGAAATTGAAATCATACGACGTGACGGTGGAAAGATTGACGAAGTAAAGCTTCGCAAAAAGGAAGAATAAACCCAAATAGTGATGAACAAAGTCAATTTTGGAAGCCTTTTTATCCTAAATAGCTTTGTATTACCCAACAAATCTACTATCTGATAAGTAGTTATGAAATTTTAGCTTTCACAACTATAAATTATTATATTCGCACCCTATTTTTAAAAAAGGAATCAATTAGTTTATGGCTGTAATAGGTAAGATACGCAACAAGATGGGTATTCTGTTGGTTGCGTTCGTCGGAATAGCACTTCTCGCATTCGTGTTTGAAGGTTTGCTTTCCAGCTCACAATTTTTCTTTAGCGGAGACCGCACCAGCGTAGGTAAAATGAATGGAACCACGATACAGATCGATGAGTTTGACAATCGTTTGCGCCAGAAAGAAAAGTTTTTTGCCGAGATGAACCAAGGTGCCAACGTAGATTCTGAGACCAGCGAAAGCATCCAGAATGAGACTTGGCAAGAGTTTCTCGATAAGTACGTATTGAACGATGCTTTTGAGAAAGCCGGTGTGAGCGTAGGCGAAGATGAGCTGAAAGATATGATGGGCGGACGTTTCGTACACCCATTCATCCAACAGCAGTTCACCAACCCGGAAACGGGTCAGTTTGATCCCAATTCATTACAGAACTTCCTTACCTATATCAGTGATGAAGCCAACATACAAGAAGGCCAAGAAGCCGATTGGAAAATGCGCCGTGCACAATGGACAAACATTGAGAATGCCGTAGAAAAAAATCGTCTGCAGACAAAATACCAAACCCTCATAGAAAAGGGAATGTATGTAACCAGCAAAGAGGTGGCTCGTCAATATGCCGAAAATGGCGACCGTTTCAATATCCGTTATGTAGGTAAAGCATATTCAGAAGTACCGGACAGTACGATAGAAGTAACCGATGCCGATTTGAAAAAGGCTTACGATGAAAACAAAAATCGCTTCAAGACTGATTTCGCCATCCGTGGCATCCGTTATGCGTTGTTTGATGTAGTTCCTACACAAAAGGACAGTGCTGCCTTATTGAGTAAAATTACGGCTTTGAAAGCTGCCTTTGAAACCGGTGCCGATGATACAGGTTATGTATATTCAAATTCAGATTTACAAAAAGACCCGAGCTACCTAAGAAAAGAATTGTTGACAAAACAACTGGACAGCGCATTATACAATGCAGCCAACGGTTTTGTTTACGGCCCTTACGTAGATGGCGGTTCTTATTTTTTGGCTAAGAAAATAGGCGAGAAAACGTCTCCGGACAGCGTGAAAGTTACCGCTATCCTATTGGCCAAAAATACACAGCAAGGCCCACGTGCCGGCGCAAAAGAAAAAGCAGACAGCGTACTGAATGCCATCAAAAGCGGTGCAGACATCAAAGCTTTGGCTTTAACGTTAAGCGAAGACCCTACAACGGCAAAAGATTCCGGCAATATCGGGTGGATTCCTTATGAAATGGAAGGTAACCCAATCATCGATACGGCTTATAAAGCTGCTGTGGGAGCCGTTAAATTGGTAGAAACGCCGGACGCATTTGCCATCGTTCGTACAGAAGCCAAAACGGCACCCGTACGTAAAGTATTGATCGCATTTGTATCCAACGACATCAAAGCCAGCGAAGAAACCATCAACACAGCCTATACGGCTGCGTCCGACTTCGCTTTGACCAATAAAACCATCGAAGATTTTGACAAAGCTGCCAAATCCGGCAAATTCATCATCCGCGATGACGCCTTTATCCGCGAAAATGCCAAATCCATCACGGGTATCCCTGAATCTAAAAACTTGGTAAAATGGGCTTTTGATAAAAAAGTGGGTGACGTATCCCAAATCGAACAGTATACCAATCGTTATTTGGTGGCCATCGTGACCAAAGCATGGTCTGCCGGCATCCCTAAGTTCGACGAAGTGAAAAAAGATTTGGAACCGCTGGCCAAGCGTGATAAAAAAGCGGCCATGTTCATGGAAGAAATTAAGGCCGCGGCAGCTTCCGGCAATATCGACCAAGTAGGAACGGCCATCAAAAAACCGGTGATTCCGGCCACTGAAATTACTTTCGCCAGCTATGGCGTACCGGGCGTAGGTTATGAACCTACCATCATCGGTGCCGCTTCGGGTGCAGCGCAAGGTAAATTGGTGGGTCCATACAAAGGAGCCAACGGTGTATACGTTGTTGTGGTAGATGCCATCAACAAAGGAGCCGTACCGCCGGCAAGCGCACAGCAAAAAGCCGACTTAAGCCGTATGGCCGGTCAACGTGCATTCAGCGAAGCATTCGAAGCATTGAATTCTGCCGCAGAAGTACGCGACATGCGCCACAAATTCTATTAATAGAAACTTACGATAATATCATAAAACAAGAAAGGCGATTCTCACGAATCGCCTTTCTTGTTTTATGATGTATCACATCACGATTACGCTTTTTTCTTTTCGTGGTTAAAGGTAAGGATAGCCGCATTGGAATGAAACAACATATCCTTTGTACGGCTTCTGGTAACCAACTGCTCGAACCAATTACGTTGTACGTGGTGCATAATCAGCACATCGGGGTTACGTTGCTCTACGTAAGCATTTAAGCCACCGATTACGTCTCCTGCATACTTTTCCGGTGTTTCAACGAAAGTAATGTTGACATAACCGGTCTTTTCACGTAATTCATGTGCCAATGCTTCACCTTCTTGGCGATGCATCCCCACGTGGAAGAGTTCCAAATCCGCATGATATATCCGGGCAAAAGTAATGGCGTCCACAATCTCTTTATGCACATCGGTTATTTCGGTAGCCATGCCTACTCGCTTGATAATACCTTCGCCAAAACCCGAAGGTATGGCCAATACGGGACATGATACCAAATCGATGACCGATGTGGTTACGCTCCCGATTAAAAACCGCTTAAGCCCGGAAGCCCCCGTGGTTCCCATAATGATGAGGTCAGCGGCATATTTTTCAGCTTCTTCGGCAATCCCATGGGTAATGGAAACATAATCTTGCGTTTCGCAACTTACGTGTTGGTCGCTTCTGTCAATACCGATCTCCTGATACAATCGGTTGATTTGCTCTTCCAACTCGTCCTTCCGAAGGCGTAACTGTTGTGCGGAAACTTCCACATCGCCGCCAGCCGGAACTACTACCGACGAAACGTAAAAAAATTTCAGCTGTGAACCAGCCAACTGCGTAAACCGAATGGCAAAACGTGCAGCCTCTATGCTGTTTTCAGAAAAATCTATCGGACATAATATTTTCTTCATAGGTGCTTATTTTGGAAATTAACCAATGAATAAAAGTCACGGATGGGTGTCAAAAAACTTGCCGGACAAAAAAACTACTGCTGTTGTCTCGTATTCCACTGCAATATTTCGTCAATCGTGTTGTAAGTAACCGAGTGGTAACCTGGGCGTGCTTTTTCGTATATCTGGTTAGCCAACTCTATGGTGGATGGATTTTTCACCATGGCCTCATAAAGCGGTTTCACAAACTTACGACGGCCTACGTGCACCAAGAATTTATCCAATGCAGGAAAAGCCTCCGCATAATTATTGATGACGGACAACCGCAACCACAAAAAGGCTTCTTCGCTGTTTTTACGTGCCGTAAAATGGAATTTATGATCCAGCTGCGACATTTGGGCCGCCGTCATATTATCCGGCAAACTGCGGAGAAAAAACTGTATCTCATGTGATGAAAGACTATCCAGGTTTACCTTGTCCGCGCCAGATTTCACAAATTCATCGGCCATAGCCTTCATTTTTTGCAAACGGGAAGAAGTGGGCTCCACAAAACCGTCCGGCAATCCCGGCTCGTAAATCCATTTTTTGGGATCCAGCGTTACCTTCCCTTCCGACTTTTTGATGAGGTTTTCATCCAGATAGGCCAAAAATTCTTCCGTATCGGCTCCTTTAAATGCAAAATCCTTAAACCAAGCCTTCAGGAATACATCAAACGCTTCCCTACCCGACTGCAATTCCAAATTGCGGAGCAACAGATATCCTTTTTCATACGCGATGTCGCTCATACCCTCGTCCGGGTCGCGGCCATCAAGCTTTAGTTTCAGTTTTGTATCGTCTTGCTGTCCAGTGCTTTGCATCTCGGCCAACGTCAATTTCAGATCTCCATAACCCAATACCGATAACATATCGGCATAGTCCTTACCGTAAATACTTTCCATGATGCGGCGCTCAAAATATACGGTAAAACCTTCGTTTAACCAGAAGTCGTTCCAAGTGCGGTTTGTCACCAAATTTCCGCTCCAACTATGTGCCAGTTCGTGTGCCACCAGTGAGTTCAAGGATTTGTCGCCGGCAATGATGGAAGGTGTTGCAAATGTCACGCAAGGATTTTCCATCCCACCGAACGGGAATGAAGGCGGAAGAACCAATAAATCGTAACGTCCCCAATCATAAGGACCATACAGCGCCTCGGCCGCGTCCAGCATTTTACGCGTTTCGTCAAATTCAAATGCGGCGGCTTCCATCGTAGCGGGTTCTGCGTATACGCCTGTCCTGTCGTCGTACGCATGGTAGTCAAAATCACCCACGGCCAAGGCCATCAAATAAGCCGGCACCGCTTTTTTCTGCGAGAAAGTATATACGCCATCCGCCGAACGTTCGGTGGGGTTTGACGCACTCATTACGGCCATATAACCCACGGGAACTGTTACCTTGGCATCGTAAGTAAAACGGATGCCTGGGCTGTCCTGTACCGGAATCCAAGTGCGGCAGAGAATGGCCTGCGATTGGGTAAACAAAAACGGGAATTTACCACCGGCCGTTTGGGACGGTGCTAACCATTGTAAGGCAGCCGCTTCAGGCGATGTTTCGTAGTATACCGTCACCTTTTCGGTTTCGGGTTTTAACTTGATGATGATGGGCGTACCCAATACTTCATCCGGCACACCGGTGGCAAAAGCTACCCCGGCGGTATCCTGGTTCAATGTAATTTTACTGATGGTGATATCGCGCGAATCCAGAACCAGTTCCTTCGCATCCGCTCCTTTTTCAATGGCATACGAAGCTTTTCCGGATAATTTTTTCTTTTGGAAATCAACAACCAAATCCAGATCCAAATGTTTGATGAGCGCTTCGCCTGGCTTGGAATAGCTATGTGGGTCTACGACAATTTTCTTTTCCATATCCTTATTTTTACCGGTATTTCCGCAGGCTGCCAACAATCCCAAACTGGCCAACACGGCACCCTGAACAATATATTTTTTCATTTCGTGCTAATTCGTTTCAAAAATCGACAATTTTATCCAAGTAGCGGATAGTAAATCATAAGTATCCGTTAATTATTTATGTAAGTCTTTACCCAGCGGATATTGGAACGATTATTGTTTTTCGTGACTCAGAAATTTTACTTTTGAAAAAAAAACAGTTATGATGAAGCCTATTTTTTCCGCCCTCCTCGTATTTTTTGTCATGGGCGCCCAAGCGCAGAAGTATGGATTTATTAACTCTGCCGAAATTTTGGAAGCCATGCCGGAAGTAAAAACCGCCAACGCCGAATTGGATAAAATATCCAAAGACATGCAGGCACAGATTAAGGTTAAAAGTGACAAATTGCAGGAAGATTCCAAAAAATTCAGCACAAAAACCAGCACCGCTACGCTTACACAAACAGAATACAGTGCCGAAGTGGCAAAATTGGAAGCCACACAAAAAGAAGTAACGGCCCTAGAAACGGAAATGAGCAAAACCTTGGATGCCAAACAGCAAGCCTTGATGAAACCCATCTACGAAAAACTGAATAAGGCCGTAAAAGAAGTGTCTATCGAAAAAGGCGCAGCGGCCGTTTTCTTTAGCGATGTATTTGCCTATGCCGACGAAACCGTAAACTTTACGGCCGCGGTAAAAGCAAAACTTGGATTGAAATAAGTTTTAGCAAACTATATATAGAAAACGCGTTGGATTTGGTTCCAGCGCGTTTTTTAATTTGCAAGGCTTGAATATAAGCCTCCAAAAACTTCACTTATCTTCGCGTTATGTCCAAGAAAAAAATTGTGGTATTGACCGGTGCTGGAATCAGCGCCGAAAGCGGAATTAGCACATTCCGTGACGCGGGCGGATTATGGGAAGGGCACGATATCATGGAAGTGGCCAGTCCGCAAGGTTGGACCAAAGATCGTGAGTTGGTACTTAACTTCTATAATTTGAGGCGTGCAAAATTACCTACGGTTAAACCCAATGCCGGGCATTTAGCCTTGGTACGACTGGAAGAAAAATACGACGTTACCGTCATCACCCAAAACGTGGACGATTTGCATGAACGGGCCGGCTCATCCAACATTATCCATTTGCATGGAGAATTGGTCAAGGCGCGTTCCACTGTCGATCCATCGTTGGTTTATGATTGGGGCTATAAAGAAATAGCCATCGGCGAAAAATGCGAGAAAGGTTCGCAGCTGCGTCCGCACATCGTATGGTTTGGCGAAGGCGTACCCATGTATGGCGTGGCAGAAGCATTCACCTCCCGG
>Ga0247814_10000896_pt1 | contig 19891 bp, 19 predicted proteins | sample UWRJL179409R1_FD_179947 | JGI IMG/M metagenome (GOLD analysis project Ga0247814, IMG submission 179947) | Plant litter microbial communities from Arlington Agricultural Research Station in Wisconsin, United States - UWRJ-L179-409R-1 | ecosystem: Environmental > Terrestrial > Plant litter >... | reverse complement strand
GGAGGAATAATTCATGTCGATCGAAGTGCGTAACGTCAGCAAGAATTTCAATGCATTCAAGGCGCTGGACAACATCAGCCTGGACATCCACAGCGGTGAGCTGGTCGCGCTGCTCGGCCCGTCGGGCTGCGGCAAGACCACGCTGCTGCGGATCATTGCCGGTCTGGAAACCCCGGATAACGGCAACATCGTTTTCCACGGTGAAGACGTTTCCGGCCACGATGTACGTGATCGCAACGTCGGTTTCGTGTTCCAGCATTACGCCTTGTTCCGCCACATGACCGTGTTCGACAACGTCGCCTTCGGCCTGCGCATGAAACCGAAAAACCAGCGCCCGAGCGAAAGCCAGATCGCGGTCAAGGTTCACGAACTGCTGAACATGGTGCAGCTGGACTGGCTGTCGGATCGTTATCCGGAGCAGTTGTCCGGTGGGCAACGTCAGCGGATTGCGTTGGCCCGCGCCTTGGCAGTGGAGCCTAAAGTGTTGCTGCTCGACGAACCCTTCGGCGCCCTCGATGCCAAGGTACGTAAAGAGCTGCGCCGCTGGCTCGCCCGCCTGCACGAAGACATCAACCTGACCTCGGTGTTCGTGACCCACGACCAGGAAGAGGCGATGGAAGTTGCTGACCGCATTGTGGTGATGAACAAGGGCGTGATCGAACAGATCGGTTCACCGGGCGACGTTTACGAAAACCCGGCCAGCGATTTCGTTTATCACTTCCTCGGCGATTCGAACCGCTTGCTGTTGAGCGACGACAATCACGTGCTGTTCCGCCCGCATGAGGTGTCGTTGTCCAGGCATGAGCTGGAGGATCACCATGCGGCTGAGGTGCGTGATATTCGGCCGTTGGGCGCGACCACGCGGGTGACATTGAAGGTGGAAGGGCAGACTGATCTGATCGAGGCAGAAGTGGTCAAGGATCACGACAGCCTGATCGGCTTGGCCAAGGGTGAAACCCTGTTCTTCAAGCCGAAGGTCTGGCAGAAAGTCGCCAGTCTCTAACGCCAAAGAACTGGGGGCGCTGCGATCTTTGATAGTGATTTTGAAGATCAACAGATCGCAGCGTGCCGCAGCTCCTACAGGGAGGCGTGTCGTGTGGCTATTGGACTTAACTCGATTTGGTCTAACGCCCCCGACAACCTTGATCGGTTCCTTGCCTAATCTCCTGTCTGTGCCAGGAGGCGCAGTGAAGAGTCCATGACGGACCGGCGTATCTCCTGGGCCCTGATGCCAAGGAGATGACGATGAGAATGGAAGTCCACCGGCCCGCGCCGTGGCTCGGCTGCGCGCTGTTCGGCGCAATGCTGAGCCCACTGGCCAGCGCCGACCCGACGCTGTCCACGCAGATACCTTTCGATGTTACGGCGACCCCGCCGTTTTCCCTGACCAGCCTGCAGCAGAACTTCGATGAAATGTCGTGGCAGACGTTTATCGCCTTGAACTGGCCGGCGCTGGACAACGGTGACCCGAACACCGGCACGCCGATCGGCCAACAGGATGGCGCGACGGTCTGGGAGAGCTGGAAAGAGAGTTATCAGATATTCCTCGCCAACGGCCAGACACCCAACCCCTGGAACGCGCCAGCGACCCTTCCCAAGACCTGTGAAGGCCTGGGTTCCGGGCGTTTGCTGCAACAGCTGGGCAAGGTACCGGACGTGCTCGATGAGTTTATCCAGCCGTTTGAGAGCGGGCCGCTGGTCGATCAGAGCGGGGTGTATACGCGCAACGAAATCGTGGTCAACCAGCCGATGTTTGACGACATCGTCAACAACGGTCTGTACAGCGTTCAGGGCCAGCAGAAGTTTTTCGCGGCGGATCCGAAGAACACGGTGGCGTTCAGTTGCGGCAATAGCGACACCCGCCAGGTCGGCTCGCTGATGGTCAAGGCCTCCTGGAAGGTGCTCGATGGCAGCGACCGTCGCGAGAGCTTCCATACGGTCGATGCGCTGGTCTACACCCCGGGCAACAGCGACCGAAGCAAGGGCCCGGTGGTGCCGGAATCGTGCAAGGCGGAACCTGTCGGGCTGGTCGGTCTGCACATCGTGCACAAGACCAGCAGCGCGCCGCAGTGGGTCTGGTCGACCTTCGAACATGTCGACAACGTGCCGGAGCAGTCCACCCCGGTGGCCGAGCGCAAAGGCCCGTATCTGTTCTACAACGCCAGCAGTCAGGCTCCTGTCAATCAGCCACCGCCGCGCCCGTGGAATCCGGCGGTCAAGGCCACGCCGTCGCAGATCGTTCGCGAGGCCTCACTGACGCCGGCCACCAAAACCCTCAACAGCACCTATCAGACGCTGTTGCGCACGGTGAACCCGAAGAGTGTCTGGGCCAACTATCAGTTGATCAGCACGCAATGGCCGACATTGACGCCGCAGCCGCCGTGCCAGATCTCGAAAACCGAACCCCTGGGCCGCCCGGCGCCTTCGTTCCTCGCCAACACCACTCTGGAAACCTACATCCAGGGCACCGTGCCGCAAGCTTCGTCCAGTTGCATCGCCTGTCACGGTAATGCCGCCACCCACGTCACCGAATCGCCGCGCACCAGTTTCGCGGACTTCACCTACTTGCTCGAACGCGCACAATCGACGGGCGCGACAAGGAGTCAGCCATGAGCACCGATCTGGAAAATTTCGCCGGGCTGTCATCGGCCCTGACGGGCATCCCGCTCACCTTTATCGCGCCTTCGGTCGACCCGATCGATCTGCCGACGCAGTTTCTGGCCTTCATCGAACCGCGCATCACCACCGAGGTGTTGCAGGCATTGTTGACCCAGTACGCAACGCTGCTCGCCGATAAAGTGCCGCCCGATCAGATCGCCGAGGCCGTGTTGATGAACGGCGCGCAACCGGCCACCACGCAAACGGCACAAGCCGCCCGTTCGATCATGAAGCTGTGGTTGCTGGGCGTCTGGTATCAGCCGTATGCCGTCGGCAGCCACCAGCCCGGTGATCAGTTGGTGGTCTCCGATCAGGCCTACACGCAGAGCTGGGCATGGAGAATCGCCCAGGCGCATCCCATGGGTTACAGCGAGTTCTTCTTCGGTTACTGGAACGAAGTACCGCCCAGCCTTGAAGACTTCACCGGGGTTCCCGCCAGCGGACAACAAGGAGCGTCGTCATGAGTACCGAACAAGCGGACGTGGTGATCGTCGGTGCCGGTCTGGCCGGCAGCATCATCGCCTATCAATTGGGTCTGGCCGGGGTGAAAGTGTTGGTGCTGGAATCGGGGCCGGAAGTGCCGGCCAACCGTAATCAGTATCTGGAGCGTTTTTACACGGCGACCCTGAAGACCCCGGAATCGCCCTATCCACCGGTGAGCACGCTGGACACGCCGCGCAAGCCGGCCGAGCAGAATGCGCCGCGCGCGACCATCGCCGACCTGATTCTTGGCTGGGACAATCCCGAGGTCAGCTATCTGGTGCAAAAGGGCCCACTGGCCTTTACCAGCACCTATGAACGGGTCGGCGGCGGCACCACCTGGCATTGGGTTGCGACCTGCCTGCGCATGCTGCCCAACGACTTTCGCCTGAAGTCACTGTACGGCGTCGGCGTCGACTGGCCGATCAGCTACAACGATCTGCAAAGCGCTTACTGCCGGGCCGAGGCGGAAATCGGCGTGGCCGCCAATGTGGCGGATCAGGCATATCTGGGCATGACGTTCCCCGACGGTTATCAATTCCCGATGACCAGCATTCCGTTGTCACTGGTCGATGGCAGTTTTGTCGCGGCGGTTCAGGGCCAGTCGTTTGACGGCTTGCCATTGGTGGTCAGCCCGACACCGGCGGGACGCAATTCGCAGCCCTACGCGGGACGTCGGGTGTGCGCCGGCAACACCAACTGCACACCGATCTGCCCGATCCAGGCCAAGTACGACGCCACTGTCACCCTGAACAACGCGTTGAACACCGGCAATGTGCGGGTGCTGTACAAAACCGTGGCGAGCAAAGTCACGGTGGCGGCGGACAAATCCATCAGTGGCATCGAGTTCATTCAATACCAGTTGGGCGATGGCCCACCGACCGGGACTGGTGTCGCGGTAGGCCAGCGCTATGTGATTGCCGCCCATGCCATCGAGACGCCGAAACTGCTGCTCAACTCCACCAGCCCCGCGTGGCCCAAAGGCGTGGCCAACAGCAGCGGTCAGGTCGGGCGCAGCCTGGCGGATCATCCGATCTACCTGGCCTGGGGTTTGATGCCGGAAGGTAAAGCGGTATTTCCCTATCGCGGGCCGGTGTCGACGGCGGGCATCGAGAGCCTGCGCGACGGTGCCTTTCGCAGTCAGCGTGCGGCGTGGCGGATCGAGATCGGCAATGAAGGTTTCAACTGGCCGGTGGGCGATCCCTACGTCACCGTCGCCGACCTGATCGATGGCAGCAACGGCAGCGCCACCAATCCACTGCCACCGGCCAAGGGCCCGCAGCAAGTGTTGTATGGCACAGGGCTGGTACAAAAACTCAACGACTTGCTGACCCGCCAGTTCCGCATCGGTTTTCTGGTGGAACAAGTCGAGGACGATCCGGATAACGCCAACTGCTACATCGTGCCGTCGACGCAGTACAAGGATCGCCTGGGCATTCCGCGCCCGGAGATTCACTACGACTTGTCCGACTACACCAAGGAAGGCTTCCGCCAGGCGAAGCTCCTCGCCACGCACATCATCACTGAACTGCTCGGCGCCACCGAGTTGACCAAGCTCCTGCCACCGGGACGGTTCACCTACAAGGGCGACGAATACAGCTTCCAGGGTGCCGGCCATTTGATGGGCACCTACCGCATGGGCGACAACCCGCTGACCTCGGTGGTCGACAAGGATCAGCGCAGCTGGGATCACCAAAACCTGTTCCTGGTCGGTGATGGCGTGTTTCCCAGCACCGGCACTTCAAACCCGAGTCTGACCATCGCTGCGTTGTCGATTCAGGCCGGCGACACCTTGGCCAACGACCTGAAAACCGCCACGGTGCAGGCTCAGGCCAATCAGCCCTGGCAGGGCACCGGCGTGCAGATCAACGGGCCGAGCCCGCGTCTGGTGCGTTACCTCAGCGGACGCTGGTTCGCCAGTCCGGTCGGGGGCATGGTCGATGGCAACGGCAGCGCAGGGCTGATCGCCAAACCCGGCTACACCTTGCCGGGCGCCAATGAGGGTGCGTTGATCGGGCGGATCGGCAGTACCGGGGCGCCGTTTCTGATCGGCGATCTGGCGCCGATTCCGCCGGGGCAGCAAGGCGAATTGCAGCTGTGCATCAACGACGATCTGCAGGGCCGCTACGGTGTCGGGCTCGCCGACAATCAGGGTGCGCTGACGGTGCAGGTGACGTTCGGTACGCTGTAAAACCCGTCAGGCGAGGTGCGCGGCGGTGCACCTCGCCTGAATTTTCAATGAGCGATTTTGTGTTCGCGCAGGGTCACCGGGCCCGAGCGCTGTTCAATCGCGTGCTTCAATTCCTGGCGCAGACCGAGCATGAATGCCACTTCCGCCACCACAAACAGCGGCCCGACAATCAGCCCGCTGAGGTCATCGACAAACGCCGGTTTACGCCCTTCGTAGTGATGCCCGACAAACTGGATCACCCAGCCGATCACAAACATCGCCAGGCCGCTGCTCAGCCAGATCAGGGTGCTCTGCTGCGCCAGCGCATGCCCGGCCCAGACGGAAAGGCCCATCAGCACGGTCATCAATACGCCGAGCTTCACTTCCAATCTGAGGTAAAACCACGCCGAGGCCAGCGCCACGATAACGGCTGGAGATATCCACAACCCGCCCACCGACCATTCCGGCCGCGACAACAAAACCGCCACCGCCACCACAATCAGCGGAATGCCGATAAAGTGGCTGGCGATGTTGCGCGGATCACGGTGGTAGGCGGCGTATTGACTGAGATGGTCGACGAGGCTTTTCATTGTTGTTCCTCCGTTAGGGTTGATCGCATCATCCCTCGGGATCAGGGTTCGCTCTGTCAGGCAGGCGACAATCCAGGAGTGTTTATGCAAATACGTTCACGGCTGATAAGCGGCCAGTGGTTCAGCCATCTGCCGGCATCCTTTCAGGATAGCCTGCTGGCGGCGGCCCGCGAGCGGCGGCTGACGGCGGGGCAACGGTTGTTCCAGCGCGGCGACGCGCCGTGCGGTTTGTACGCGGTGCTCGAGGGTGCCGTGCGCATCGGCGCGGTGAGCGAGCAGGGCAAGGAGGCGTTGTTGAGTCTGGTGGAGGCGCCGCATTGGTTCGGCGAAATCTGCCTGTTCGATGGTCAGCCGCGCACCCATGATGCGTATGCAGTCGGACCGTGTACGCTGTTGAATATCCCGCAGGCAACGATGCTGAAACTGCTCGAAGAACAGCCTCTGTATTGGCGACATCTGGCGCTGCTGATGAGCCACAAACTGCGCCTGGCCTTTATCAATCTGGAACAGCTGAGCCTGCTGCCGGCCCCGGCGCGTCTGGCGCATCGCTTGCTGATGATTGCCGAAGGTTACGGCGAACTCGACGCGCCGCGCCGAGTGCTGCAGCTGCCGCAGGAGCAACTGGCGTCGATGCTGTCGCTGTCGCGGCAGACCACCAACCAGATCCTCAAGGATTTGCAGGGACAGGGAATTATCGGCCTCGGATACGGCGAGATCGAAATCCTCGACGCCGCACGATTGCGCGCCCTGGCCACGATCTAATAATGCACCCGGACCCTGTGAGAGCTGGCTTGCCAGCGATAGCGGTGCATCAGCTGACATTGATGTTTGCTGAACGGACGCCATCGCTGGCAAGCCAGGCTCCCACAGGGTTTTTTGGTGTCGGTTATATCTGGAGCAAAGCACAGAACCTGTAGGAGTGAGCCTGCTCGCGATAGCCATCTGTCAGTTAGCCAATGGGTGACTGACATACCGCTATCGCGAGCAGGCTCACTCCTACCGGGGATTTGTATGGGGATCAGGAGCCGCGATAGGTCGAGAAGCCGTACGGGCTGAGCAGCAGCGGGATGTGGTAGTGCTGATCGGTCTGCTTCACTTCAAAAATCACCGGAATCTCCGGGAAGAACGTGTCGTGCTTGACCTTCTTGTAGTACTCGCCGGTCTTGAACACCACGCGGTATTCGCCCGCTTCAAAAGGCTGCTTGGCCGGGAACAGCTCGCCGATGCGTCCTTGCTCGTTGGTTGTGCCCTGCGCCAATGGCTGCCAGTTCTCGCCGACGTGTTTTTCCAGGGTCACGTTAATGCCCGGTGAAGGCAGGCCGTTTTCCAGATTGAGCACGTGCACGCTCAGCGGGTTGCCAGCGGCCAGCGCCAGGCTTGAAAAAGCACTCAGGCCGAGCGCGGCAAGGGTCATGCGCATAGTCTTCATGAATGAAACTCCTTATTGGGAACGGGTAGTGGCCAGACCGGTTTTCTCGGCGGCCTTGATTGCACAGTTTTCGTCTTGCTCGCCGCCGCCGGAACCGGCCACGCCCATGGCGCCCACCAGTTCAGAGCCGAGGAACAGCGGAATCCCGCCGCCGAGCAGCAGCAACTCTTCGAGTGTGTTGAGGTTGGCGGTTTCCGGATTGCTGCGGGCACGTTCAGCGAACAATCGAGTGGCGGTTTTGGTCGACAGTGCGGTGTAGGCCTTGCGCTGGCTGGCGGCGGTGTTGTGCGGGCCGACGCCATCGCCGCGCAGAGTCACCAGCAAATTGCCGCCACGGTCGAGCACCGACACCGTGCCGGTGCAATTGACCATTGCCGTGTCGGCGAGCAGCCGTGCGGTTTTCAGGTCGAGATCAGCGTGACGCGGCAGCTCAGGACTGGCGACAGCAACGCCACTGAGGCCGATCATCAGGCTTGCAACGAAGTATTTGACGGTCATGGACAGGCTCCAAAAGCTGAGGTCGCCACCTTAATCGCCGGTCTTCGTCAGAACCTCGTCAGTCTGATTACAAGTTTGTAATGGGCAACACCGCCGAAGGCGCCTAGCCTGTGTGCCTATCAATCGAGGTGTGCCATGCGTTTGCTGGTCGTAGAAGATGAAGCCAAAACCGCGAATTTCCTCGCCAAAGGCCTGGGCGAGTCGGGTTTTGCCGTGGACGTGGCGCTCAATGGTCTCGATGGCCGCTACTTTATCGAGCAACAGGAATACGACCTGATCATCCTCGACGTGATGCTCCCCGGCCTCAATGGCTGGCAATTGCTGCAACTGATCCGCCAGCGCGGCGCCACGCCGGTGTTGTTCCTCACCGCCAAGGACGCCATCGAAGACCGTGTGCGCGGTCTCGAACTGGGCGCCGACGATTACTTGCTCAAACCCTTCGCGTTTGCCGAACTGCTCGCGCGGGTGCGCACATTGCTGCGGCGCGGGCCGATGCGCGAAGCCGAGTCGTACACCATCGCCGACCTGGAAATCGACGTACTGCGGCGCCGCGTCAGTCGTGGTGGTCAGCGTATTGCCCTGACCAACAAGGAATTCGCCCTGCTGCAATTGCTCGCCAGTCGCCAGGGCGAAGTGCTGTCGCGCACGTTGATTGCCTCGCAGGTGTGGAACCTGAATTTCGACAGCGACACCAACATGGTTGAAGTCGCGGTGCGGCGCCTGCGCTCGAAAGTCGATGATCCGTACATGCCGAAACTGATTCACACCGTGCGCGGCGTCGGTTATCAGCTGGAAGCCCCTGACGATGCGCTCTAGGTCGATCGCCTGGCGCCTGGCGCTGGCGTTCGCATTGGTCTGCGCTTTGGTGTTGAGTGCGATTGGTGTGTTTCTTTATCGGTCGCTGGCCGCAGAAATCGCCTACCGCGACGACCTCGCGTTGCTCGGTCGACTGGAGCAGGTACGCGCCTTGCTCGCCGACAGCGACAGCCTCGACGCTTTGCAGGCGCGGCCGCGGTTGTATCAGAACATGCTCGGTAACCTCGACAGCCTGTTGCTGGTGCGCCGCGCCGACGGTTCCAGCGTGATCGCCATCAACCCGCGTCAGCGCGATCTGCCAACCCTCAACGCGATCCCCCGCGAGCAAACGCCGCAGCGCCGCGACGTGCTGACCTGGCAAGCGCCGGACGGTGCCGAGCTGGCGCTGTTGTCCGGTGAAGCCCAAGGGCCAAATGGTGAACCGCTGACGATCATCGCCGGCAAGGTGCTGAGCGAGCGCGAGTCAATGCTCGGCAGTTATCGCATGCGCTTGTACTTGTCCGTTGGGATCGGTGCGTTACTCGCTTTTGCCTTGGGTCTACTGCTACTGCGAAGGGGCCTGCAACCGCTACGTCAGTTGAGCGAAGCGGTACGCGGCATCGATCTGCGCAGCCTCGATCAACGGTTGCCCGCCCATGGCACGCCCGCTGAACTGCTTGAACCGGTACAGGCACTCAACGGCATGCTCGCGCGGCTGGACGACAGCGTGCAGCGGCTGTCGCAGTTCTCCGCCGACCTCGCCCATGAAATTCGCACGCCGTTGCACACCTTGCTCGCCAGCAACGGGCAAGCGCTGAATCATCCACGCAGCACGGCGGAATATCAGGAGGTGCTGGCCTCGAACATGGAAGAGTTCGAACGGCTCAAGCGCATGGCGGAGAACCTGATGTTCCTCGCCCGCGCCGAGCAGGCTGAGCGAGCGCTCAATCTGCAGACACTGGTTTTGCACAGCGTTGGTAGTGAACTGTGTGATTACTTTGAAGCCTTGGCGGATGACCGAGATCTGCGGCTGGGCAATCAACTGCACGGCGAATTGTTTGCCGATCAGCAGTTGCTGCAACGGGCGCTCGGCAATTTACTGGCTAATGCTGTGCGTCATGCTGACTCCGGAACCGTGATCAGCCTGCGTCGCCGTGACGAGTCGGGCTGGTGCTGGTTACAAGTGCACAACCATGGCCCGGCGATTGCGCCGGAGCATCTGGGCAAACTGTTTGACCGTTTCTACCGCGTCGATCCTTCACGGGCAGAGCCGGGGGATTCGGGCGGGTTGGGGTTGGCGATTGTGCAGTCGATCATGCAGTTGCATGGGGGGCAGGTGCGGGTCGGCAGTGATGCTGACGGCACCGTTTTTGAGCTAGGGTTTGTGGTGAGCAAGTGGTGCTTAAATAGAGAGGCTAATCAGATTTAAATTGGCTTGCAAAAAATATGCATTAAATAGAATGCATATTTGCTGATTTTTCTAAAATGCATCGTAAGTAATGCAGGCATCCACAATGGAAAAAATAGGTAAGTTGATTAGAGAGCTCCGTAAGGCTAAGGGACTTTCTCAGCAAATGTTAGCCCAACAGTACGGCATGAGCCGCGCGACAATTTCTGGTATCGAAAACAACACCGTTTCTGAGATTGGCTTGCGAAAGGTGGAGGCAATACTGAATGGTTTGGGCTATGAACTCGCTGCGGTTTCTCGACCGTCCCGTCCGACGCTCGATACGCTGAAAAAGGAAAACTTCCATCGCTAAGCCAATCTATCAGCTGAACAGTTCTCGTTAGCTGAGCATCAGCGCAAGCCATCCCGAAACTGCCCCGGCGTCAGCCCCGTCCAGCGCTTGAACGCACGGCTGAAGCTGCTGGTATCCGCAAACCCCAGCAGGTAACTCACCTCGCTCAACGAACACTGCGGATCGCGAAGATGCAGCAGCGCGAGGTTCTCGCGGCTCTCGTTGAGCAACGTATCAAAGCGATAACCCTCATCTGCCAGATGCCGTTGCAAGCTGCGCAAGCTCAAATGCAACGCCTGGGCAATCCGTTCTGCGCTGGGCTCACCTTCCGGCAGTTGTTCTTCAATGGCATCGCGCACCTTACGCTCCCAAGTCAGCGGCTTGAGCTGGGCCATCGTACGTTTCAGCACTGCTTCATTGTGTTCAGCGAGTTCCGGGTTGGCGTCGTCGAGGTGGCTGTCGAAGTCGGCGAGGGCGAATTCCAGGCGATCCTCGGCACAGCCGAAATGCACCGGGGCGCGGAAGACTTTGTGCCATTGCTGCGCATCCGTCGGCTCCGGCCGGCGCAGGTAAACCGCCAGTGGCGCGTAATCGCGGCCGAGGCGATTGCGGCAGGTGCGCACGTAGATCGCGGTGAAGGCGTCGATGGCTTCGAAGGCTGGCGCCGGATTACCTGACGGAATTTTCAGCCGAAATTGATAGCGGTCGTCGCTGCGGCTCAGTTCCAGTTCCAGCGCATCGCTGACCACCGGGTGATAGCGCACGATGCGTTCAAACACCTCGCGCAAACTGCCGCTGGCCACCAGCGCATAACCGAGGGCATGGAACGTGGTCGGGCTGACGAACCGCGACACGCGCAAACCAATCGCCGGGTCGCCGCTGACCTGCACGGCAATTTCCCACAGACGCGTGGTGCCGGACAGCGGATAGCGCGCGTTGGGGTCGTCCATCAAATTGGGGTCGAGCCCGGCCTGTTGGCACAGGGCAATGCTGTCCAGCCCCAGCGCATCGAGTTGCTTGCGCAAGGCACGGGTCCAGCTGGCGAGGGAGGTCGGTTCCTTCATGCTGATTGGCGCTTCCGGTCAACAGGTTGGCGTTCTCGGCTACCGCGATTCAAGCCCCGGCGAGGCACGATGCGAACATCATAAACCCGAGGATGGAAGCATGGACGGTACTTCTGCAAGTCCCCAGCGACACAATGCGGCCCAGCGATCAGCACATATTCGCCAAGTGGTGCTGGCCAAAGGCGTTGAATTGCGTGAGCGCTACCCGATTCTCCAGCATCAGGACGCGCTGGGGGCGGGGATTCTGGCGTTTGCCCTGATCGGGATGGTTGGCTCGGCGACGCTGTACATCACAGGCCACATGGCGTGGTGGGCGTGCCTGTTGCTCAACGCGTTTTTCGCTTCGCTGACCCATGAGCTGGAGCACGACCTGATCCACAGCATGTATTTCCGCAAGCAGCGCGTGCCGCACAATTTGATGATGGGCCTGGTGTGGCTGGCGCGGCCGAGCACGATCAACCCGTGGATTCGTCGGCATCTGCACCTCAATCACCACAAGGTTTCCGGCACCGAAACCGATATGGAAGAACGCGCGATCACCAACGGCGAGCCGTGGGGTTTTGCGCGTTTGCTGATGGTCGGCGACAACGTGATGTCGGCGTTTATCCGCATGCTGCGAGCCAAGACCTGGGCGCACAAGTTCAGCATCATCAAGCGCACGTTGAAGGTCTACGCGCCGCTGGCGCTGGTGCATTGGGGCGCGTGGTATGTGTTTCTCGGTTTTCATGCGGCCAATGGCATCGCCTATCTGTTGGGTTCGCCGATCGAGTGGTCGGCGACGACGTTATCGGTGATGCAGGTGATCGATATCGCTGCTGTGGTGATTATCGGCCCGAACGTGTTGCGCACCTTTTGCCTGCACTTCATCAGCTCGAACATGCATTACTACGGCGATGTCGAGTTGGGCAATGTGCTGCAGCAGTGTCAGGTGCTCAACCCTTGGTGGCTGTGGCCGTTGCAGGCGTTTTGCTTCAACTTTGGCAGCAGTCACGGGATTCATCATTTTGTTGTGAAGGAGCCGTTTTATATCCGTCAGATGACGGTGCCGGTGGCGCATAAAGTGATGCGTGAGATGGGCGTGCGGTTTAATGATTTCGGGACGTTTGGGCGGGCGAATCGGTTTGTTCGTCGGGATCAGGTGGTAGTGGCCGGGGAGGCGGTGGAGGCCTGACACTGCTTACCCTCACCCTAGCCCTCCCGAAACGTCGGACCGCCCATAGGGAGAGGGGACTGGTTGGGGGATATTGGGGAAGTACGCCGACGTGAAAGAGTTTTGTCGAATCCATAATCGACTTGTTTTCACAGGTCGATGTTTGACGAAAGACACCTCGGTCAGCTCCCTCTCCCTCCGGGAGAGGGCTGGGGTGAGGGGCTTTTGATCTTCCCCTCAATCCGGCTGAAACGGCGATTCACTCAAAATCACCCCAGTCTCTTCGACATACTGCTGCCAATGCTCGATCAACGCGCTGAGCTTCTCCGGCTGACTCAGCGCCAGATCATGAATCTCCCCCGGATCACTGCTCAAATCATACAGCTGCCAGGTCGCCGGCCCGACAGGCCCGGGAATCCACACCGCTTTCCACGAGCCCTGGCGAATCGCCCTTCGCCCGAACAATTCCCAACCCGTCACCGTGTGCTCGTCATGCACCTGTGCCGTCTCGCCCGACAAAAACCCCAGCCACGATTTCCCACGCAACGGCGCCACCGGTTTGCCGTGCCAGACCTTGCCCGGATGACGCACGCCAGCCAGATCGAGAATCGTCGGCGTGATGTCCATCACCGTGCCGAAGCCGTGGCTGATCTGCCCTTTGATCGCCAGCTGCGGATAGTGCAGCAGCGCCGGCACGCGAATCCCGCCTTCGGTGGTAAACGCCTTGAACAAACGCGATGGCGCGGTCGCCACCTGCGCCCAGTTCGGCCCATACCAGACATAGGAATTGGCCCGACCGATGTTGTCGAGGCTGTTGTCGTAATGTTGGCTGAGGTACGCGACCAGTTCCGGGCCGAATTTGGGAAAGGCTTCGAGCAGCGCGCCTTCGGCACCGTTGTCGGACATGAACAGGATGAACGTATTGTCGAGCTGCCCCTGCTGGCGCAGGTATTCGACGACCCGGCCGATGTTCCAGTCCATGCGCTCGACCATCGCAGCGTAGACCTCCATCGCCCGCGCCGAAATCTGTTGTTGTTCCTCGCTCAGCGCGTCCCACTGTTGGGTCAATTGAATCAGCGGATGCGGCTCGACATCCGGCTCGATCAGGCCCAGGGCTTTGAGTTTTTCCAGGCGTTCCAGGCGCAGCACTTCCGGGCCGGCGTCATAGCGGCCACGGTACTTCTCGACGAGGTCGGCCGGCGCCTGCAACGGCCAGTGCGGCGCGGAGAACGGCAGGTAAGCGAAGAATGGCCGGGTCTGGTCGCGCTCCTTGAGGTACTGCAGCAACTTGTCGCCGAAGGCATCGGAGGAATAGAAGTCCTTGGGCAATTCGTCGATGAAGGTGTCGTCCTCGATGTACAGCGCCGGCGTCGATTTCAGCAGGCCCGGGGTCTGTTCGTCGTAGGTCGGTTCGAAGCCATAGTGGTTGGCGGCGCCGGGCAGCAGCGAGAACGAACGCTCGAAACCCCGGGCATGCGGGGCCAGCTCGGCGGTCAGGCCCAAGTGCCACTTGCCGCTCATCAACGTCTGGTAACCGGCTTCACGCAGCAGCTCGGGCAGCGCGACGACGCGGTCATTGAGGTGACCCTCATAACCCGGTTTGCCGATCAGCTCCGGGGTCAGGGTTTCGGCCATGGTGCCGATGCCGGCGATGTGGTGGTCGGTGCCGGTCAGCAGCATCGAACGAGTCGGCGAGCAGGTCGGTGCGGTATGAAAATCGGTCAGGCGCAGGCCGTTGCTGGCCAGGGCATCGAGGTGCGGCGTGGCGATTTCACCGCCGAACGCGCCGAGGTCGGAGAAGCCGAGATCGTCGGCCAGAATCACCAGAAAATTGGGACGTTGCGGCATCGCAAAACTCCTGTTCAGCAGGCAATGAACGTCAGCGGCAGATCGCGGATCTGCGCAGGCACGCTCGGTTGGTAATGGTCGTCACTGGTCAGCTCGTGCAGCAGCTCTTCACGCAACTGATGGAAGTCGAAACTGCTGCGCTGGCGCGGATGGGGCAGGGCGATGTCGACCACTTGCTTGATCCGCCCCGGACGCGGCTCCATCACCACCACGCGGTCGGCAAGAAAGATCGCTTCTTCGACATCGTGGGTAACGAGGATTGTGGTGATTTTCGCGCGGGCGCGGATCGCCAACAGCTCGTCCTGCATTTGTTGGCGGGTCAACGCATCGAGCGCGCCGAACGGTTCGTCGAGCAACAGAATTCTTGGGCTGGCGACGAGGCCGCGAGCAATCGCCACGCGCTGCGCCATACCGCCGGAGAGCTGGTGCGGATAGGCGCGGGTGAAGTCGCGCAGGCCGACCAGATCGATGAAATCGTTGATCCGTTGTTGTTTCTGCGCAGTGCTCAGCGGCTCGTTGACCAGGCCCAGGCCGATGTTGTCGGCGACGGTCAGCCACGGGAATAAACGGTGTTCCTGGAAGACAATGCCGCGCTCGCCGCCGATACCGCTGACGGCTTTACCGTCCACAGTGATCTGCCCGCGAAACTGCGTGTCGAGACCGACCAGCAAGCGCAGTAACGTCGATTTGCCGCAGCCGCTGGAACCGACAATGGCGACGAATTCGCCTTCGGCAATGTCCAGGTTGAATTCACGAATCGCCTCCAGTTCGAAACCGTCGACGTCGAAGGATTTGCCTACGTGGGTGAAGCTGACAATGGGTGCGTTCATGCGTGTCTCCAGCGGGTCGCGCGAATTTCCAGGCGTTGGCCAATGAGGTTGAGCAGGGCGCCGGTGAGGCCGACGAAGAGCATGCACGCCATGATCAGATCCATGCGCAGCAGTTGTTGCGCGCCGATCATCTGGCTGCCGATGCCGCCGTTGGACGGCATGAAATATTCGGCGCCGATGGTGCCGAGCCAGGCGTAGATCAGGCTCAGGCGCAGACCGGCGAAAATCCCCGGCGCGGCGCCCGGCAGCACCAGGCGGCGCAGGCGCTGGCCGAGGCTCAGGCGCAGCACTTGCGCGGCTTCGTTGAGTTGCGGCGAGAGGTTGGCGACGCTGCGCTGGGTGGCGATGAATAGCGGAAAGAAAGCGGCGAGGGCGACGAATACCCACTTCGCCAGTTCACCGAGACCGAACCACGCGGTGAGCAATGGCACCCAGGCGAAGATGGCAATCTGGCGCAGGGCGGCGAGGGTCGGGCCGAGCAGTCTTTCACTGGTGCGCGACAGCCCCAGCAGCAACCCAAGGGCGAAACCGAGTCCGCCACCCAACAGCAAACCACCAAGGGTACGCCCCAGGCTCAGCGCCATGCCGCTGATCAGCGTGCCGTCGAGCAAGCCATCCCACGTGGTGCTCAACACGGCCAATGGGCTGACCAGAATATTGGCGTCGACCCACTGCTGATCGTTGGCCAGTTGCCACAGTGCCAGCAAACCGAGCGGCAACAGCCACGGTTGCAGACGCTGCCAGCCTTCATAGCGCGGGCCGCGACGAATTTCAGCAGTGGCCGGGTGCGGCCAGTGCACCAGTTTTCGGTCCAGCAGGCCGATGCCGCGATCCATCGCCACACCGATCACACCGATGACCACAATGCACACAAAGACGATGTCGAGCATGAACAGCTGGCGTGCCCAGACCATCAGGTAACCGATGCCTTCACTGGAAGCGAGCAGCTCGACCGCCAGCAACGAGGTCCAGCCGGCCGCCAGCGCCAGACGCACGCCGGCCATGAATGCGGGGAGGGCGGCGGGCAGTACCAGTCGACGAATCAACAGGTGCGGCGGCAGGCGCAAGACGGCGGCGGCTTCGCGCAATTTTGGCTGTGCATCGCGTACGCCGACCAATGTATGCAAGGTCACCGGAACGACGATGGCTTTGATCAGCACCACCAGTTTCAGCACTTCGCCGATGCCGAAAAACACCATGAACAAGGGAATCCACGCCAGCGTCGGCACCTGCGACAGACCGGCGAAGGTCGGGAAGATCAAGCGTTCAAGACGCGGACTGAAACCCAGCGCCGCCCCCAATACCGCACCGGCCGAAATCCCTGCGAGCAAACCCCAGAACAAGCGCTGCAGGCTGATCCACAAATGGCTCCACAGCTCGCCATGCGCCAGCTCGACGGCGCTGTTCCACACCAGTGATGGCGCGGGCAGGATCTGCTCGCTCATCCAGGCATTGCGCGCGGCCAGCCACCACAGGGCGAACAGACTGAGCGGCAGCAGCCATGGCAACACGCGTTGATTGATGCTGGGCCAGGTGCGTCGGCGTTTCAGCGGCGGCACCGGCAGCGGCAGGCTGAGCAGGGATTGACGGGCCATGGGTGACCTCCGTTGTCGGGTTGGATCGAGATCGAGTCAAGATCAAAAGATCGCAGCCTGCGGCAGCTCCTACATGGGATTGCGATGCTCCTGTAGGAGCTGCCGAAGGCTGCGATCTTTAGCGGTATTAGCTAAAAACAAATGGTTATAACAAACCTGATAAAGATTCATTTGAGAGATAAGCGAGGCCATTTAAGGCCTCCAGCCCATGCGCATCCAATGCATTCGAAGAATATTTTCGATGCTGTTAATGCATACGCCGCCGCAAGCCCCGATATGCCTTGCTTAGCTCAAAAAGCTATAAAAATGTGCATTTATAGTATTTAAGTGAATGCATCGCTTCAGCCTACTTTCGGTTCCTCAACGCCCGTCGTGATCAAGGAGCCGCACCCATGAACCTTCCCTTTAAACGCGTTTTCAGTCTGTTTGCCGTTCCTGCGCTGGCGGGCCTGCTTGCGTTCACCGCGCAGGCTGATGAGCTAAAGGAAATTCGTATCGCCGTGCCCGACCTGAGCGCCGGCACCCAACACAGTGGTGGCGGAGTGGTCGACGTACTGCGCGATCAGCAGATCTTCGAAAAGGCCTTTGCCGATCAAGGCATCAAGATTCAGTGGAGCTTCTTCAAGGGCGCCGGGCCGGTGATCAATGAGGCGTTTGCCAATGATCAGGTTGATCTGGCGTATCTCGGGGATCTGGCGGCGATCATTGGCAAGTCCAACGGCCTCGATACGCGGCTGCTCAGTGCCGGTGCGCGTGGGGTGAAGCAGTATCTGGGCGTGGTGCCGGGTTCCGGGATCAAGACCTTGCAGGATCTGAAGGGCAAGCGTGTGGCTATCTTCAAGGGTACCGCGACGCAGTTGTCGTTTGATGCGGCACTGGCCAGCCAGGGCTTGAGCGAGAAGGATCTGAAAGTCATCAACCTCGACTTCACCGGCGCGACCGCTGCACTGGCGGCGAAGCAGATCGATGCATCGTGGGGCAGTTCCGGGTTGGCGGCATTGCAAGTCAAGGGCTTGGCCGAGTTACCGCTGAACACCAAGGATTTGGGCGGGGCCGGCAGTGTGCAGTCGGTGTTGGTGGGCAGCGGCAAGTTTGTTGATGGGCACCCGGAGGCGGTGGCGAAGTTGTTAAAAGCGCAGCAGCAGGCGGTGGAATGGCTGACGCAGGACAGCAACAAGGATGCGTACGTGCAGTTGGTGTCGGGGCTGGCGAGTTATCCGCCGGTGATCCTCACTGAAGATCTGAAAGATCAGAAATTGAGCGAAGTATTCCCGTCGACGCTGGATCCGGCGTTCCTTGGCAGCTTGCAGGACAAGGTTGATCTTGCGGCGCAGCAGAGGCTGATTCGCAAGCCGTTCAAGGTCAATGAGTGGGTGGCGCCTGAGTTGGCAGCGGCCAAGCTCTAAAGGCAAAAGATCGCAGCCTGCGGCAGCTCCTACAGGGGAAATGCACTCTCATGTAGGAGCTGCCGCAGGCTGCGATCTTTTGATCTTTAAACAGCGACGCGATGTTCCTGCCGATCCACCGCCACCAGCGTCTCAATCATCGCCCGCGCCGCCGGTGACAGCCGAAACCCGGTACGGCTGACAATCCCGCAGCGCGCATTCATGCTCTCCAGGTTCTGCGGCAAATTACGCCAATGCAGCAGCACCAGCGAACCCTTGGCGATATCCTCGACAAACGCCTCTTCCGTGCCCACGCCAATTGCATTCGATTGCAGCACCACTTTCACCAGCGCCGGAAAATGCTCGGTCTCGATGGTCGGCGAAAAATCGATCCTGCCACTAAGGTTCGCCAGCAGTTTGCGAATGCCCGGCGGGATCCGCGTGGTCGCCAGCGGGTAGTCGAACATGTCGTTGGTCGACAGGCTTTCCTTGGCCAACAACGGATGCCCTGGACGGCAGAAAAACACCCCGCGTTTCGGTGTCAGGGCTTGCGTCTGAAAGTTCGGATCCGCCTCGAAATGACGAATGTCGGCGATGAAGAATTCGATCTCTTCACGACTCAACGCGCGGCTGAGTTTTTCCCAGTTATCCACCTGAAAACAGGTGCGCACTTTCGGGTGCGCGTTGATGAATTGCGCCACCGCATCCGGTACCAGTTTCACCGCCGGTGCCGGGCCGCAACCGAAGTGCACCTCGCCGGCATCGAGCTTGGTCATCTGCGTCACTTCAGCGCTGAGCATCGCCGCGCCCTGCACCAGGCTCAGCGCGTGCTGAAGCACCACCTGACCCTCGGGCGTGGGGCGCAAATCCTTGTTGCCGCGATCCACCAGCACGCAGCCGAACTCTTGCTCAAGCCCCTGAATGCTGCGACTGAACGCCGGTTGAGTGATGCCCATCGCGTCCGCCGCACGGACAAAGCTGCGGTGTTCGTTGAGGGCGATGAAGTAACGCAACTGGCGAAGATCCATATGCTTTTCCGGCATCCTAAAAATAGCTCGAAGGCATTTGCGACGAGAGTTGCTAGAGGTTTTAAATGCAAGCTCTTATTCCGTCAACGAAGCATGTGAATATCTATTAGACGTAAAAGGAATATAGATAGAGCGATGTTTCGCTGCCGTCCAACCGTAAGCAGTCGATGAGGGTCTACCCATGAGCAATGCCGCACTCGCAGTAAAACCCGCTGTCCACGCGCTGGAAATTCATCCGGTGGCCGGTCGTATCGGCGCCGAGATTCGTGGCGTGCATTTGTCCGGTGAGCTGGATGCCGCCACGATCGAAGCGATTCAACAGGCGCTGGTTGAGTACAAAGTCGTGTTCTTCCGTGAGCAGACCCAGCTTGATGATCAGCGTCAGGAAGCCTTCGCCCATTTGCTCGGCGAACCCGTGGCGCACCCCACCGTGCCGTCGCGTGAAGGCACGCGTTATCTGCTTGAGCTGGACGGCGCTGAAGGTCAGCGCGCCAACTCCTGGCACACCGACGTGACCTTCGTCGACGCCTACCCGAAAGCCTCGATCCTGCGCTCGGTGGTGGCCCCGGCCTTCGGCGGCGACACGCTGTGGGCGAATACCGCGACGGCGTACAACGGCTTGCCAACCGAGT
>Ga0247814_10000895_pt1 | contig 19960 bp, 20 predicted proteins | sample UWRJL179409R1_FD_179947 | JGI IMG/M metagenome (GOLD analysis project Ga0247814, IMG submission 179947) | Plant litter microbial communities from Arlington Agricultural Research Station in Wisconsin, United States - UWRJ-L179-409R-1 | ecosystem: Environmental > Terrestrial > Plant litter >... | reverse complement strand
GGTGGCCGGGAAAGTGCGTATCATAAAAGCAGGCACAACGGGCATAACAGCCAGCCAGGCAGGCAATGCCAACTATAACGCGGCAACAAGTATTACCCGCACGTTAACCATCAACAAAGCCGGGCTTACTATTACGGCTAATAATGCAACAAAAATTTCGGGCGCAGCTAATCCGGTTTTTACGGCTAAATACAGCGGTTTTGTAAATGGCGATAACCCAACAAATTTGCTTACAGAACCTATATTTAAAGCACCAACCACTACAACACCAGGCACGTACGATTTAAGTGTAAGCGGTGCCACTGCTGCCAATTACGCAATTACCTTTGTTAAGGGCTCATTAACAATTACGCCTAAACCAACAATAGCGGCCAGCCGTACTGAAACACGGGCCTTTGACGTGAAGGAAGAGGCCAACGCATCAGATGAAAGACCTGTGCCGATTGTGCGTAACGCGCTATCGCCAAACGGAGATGGCATTAATGATGTACTTGTGGTTGACGGACTTGAAGCATACCCCGACAATAGTTTAACATTGATGACCATAAGCGGGGTTAAGGTTTACGAAATAAAAGGTTATGATAATGCTAACCGAAGGTTTGATGGCCACTCCAACATAAACGGATCTATGCAAAAACCAGGCACCTATTATTATTTACTGGAGTATAAAGACAAAGGTGAGACAAAAAGAAAAACCGGCTACGTGATTATTAAATACTAAACGTTGATATTCTGTTAAATGGAAAATAAGTGGCGTGTTATTATAAACAAAATTGAAGTCCGACGGAGAAATTAAGTTTTGTGAAGGTATAGTTTAATAATAGCGCATTATCAAGAAGAGACCGTATCATAACTAAAAAATGATGCGGTCTCTTAATTTGTACGCTCCTTTAACCGCTGTTTAGAGAATATCAACAAAAAAATTAAAGCAAGATCTACGTTATAAAAAAAGCGAGACAACTGATCCAAATTGGCGTTGCCTCGCTGCGTGACCCCGGAGAGATTCGAACTCTCGACCCAATGATTAAGAGTCATTTGCTCTACCAGCTGAGCTACGGAGTCGGTAGTGGGATGGCAAATATACACATAAAAGGTATTTTTGCTAATCCTGCAATAAATTGCTCTGCTTATTCTGCTACAAATGCGTTTACAGAATAAACCAGTAAGAAATCTGCCTGGGTATAATCCGGATATAGTTCCTGCATTTTTTGCATCGCTTCCTCGCGACTTTTTGCGGCTAATACTGTAGCCTCAAAATCGGTAATATATTTTAATTGTTTTTCAAATACCGTTATATCAGCAGGCTTTCCATGACCGGGATAAATGGTAAGTGTTTTATCCAACACGTTAGCAAACTCCTCCAGTTGCTGTTTCCAGTTATCAATGTTTTGTTTATCAATAGCTAACCAGGGGTGAACACCGTTGTAAATAAAATCATTAGAGAAAAATGCGTTAAGATCTTTGCTGTATAGCGTGGTAAGGTGTTCGCATTCTGTTGGTTGATAATTACTATACGCTTCAATCACTGCACCTTGAGCTAACACCAACTGACCGCGTTTTAAAATGCTGATATTTCCCTCGTAATCAAACCCGGCCTTATTTGCATCTGTTTTTGGTTTTAAGGCGGGTTCTTTTTCCAACCAGCCTACGCTTTCCATCCAGGTAGAAAAGTTGATGATATCCTCTTTAATTTCGGGCGCATTAACAACTATCCTCACATCCGGAAATTCCGCCTTAATAACATTCATACCCGTATAATGATCAGGGTGCCCGTGTGTAATAAATAAATGGGTGAGGGATTTGCCTGTTTCTTTAATTTGAGCGGCTAGTTTAGATGCTTCTTCGCTGTTGCGTAAACAGTCTACCAGAATAACGCTTTCGTCGTCAGAAAAAATGTAAGCGTTAACAGTTGCCTCAACGCCATGATATACCTGAAGTTTAATATTATTTGCCATGCAGAATAGAGTTTAGCGCAAAAGTAAAATAATTGTAATAGGGCAGGCCTTATTATAACAAAAAAACGCCTCGCATTTTAAGCGAAGCGTTTTTACAGTTAATTAAAGAATTGTATTATTTCCTTGGAGCCACAGGTTTCATACTAAGTGGGTCGGTTGTGATATAGTAATTAAGGTTGTTTATCGGCCTTTCTACATAATCAGGAATAGCACGTTTACTAAATTGCTGGAAATATAAAATATTGGCATCTTTCCAAAATTGAGCGTCGCGGGTTTGGCGGCGTAGTTTTTCCTGCACGCGGGTAAAGCGTTGCGCATCTACATAAGGCTCAACTTTATCCCAAACTATCTGAAACTGGCGCGCCTGCTTAACACCGGTATCCCAATGCGAGCAAAGGTCATCCCATAAGGTTTTGCCATTCTTCATTTTATAATCCCACGAGAGATGGTGGAAGTACAGTAAATACATTTCGGGTGTAGTTGCTACATCGTTAAACTGCGATGCTAATGGCTCATGATATTGGCTTACAGCATCTGTGCCCTTAGTAGTGCGGTCAAAACCTATACCATTAGCATCTGCCTGATGATAGTAAGCAGGTGTCCAATCTTTACGTGTTCCGGCTGGTGCCCACCATGGGCCGGGGCCATAGTGATGGTTGCCGGCAAATGTGTGATGCAAGCCCAAGGGCATGGAATAATTTACCGCCGCCTCGCGGCTTTCCAGCATCATTTTTTTAATAGGTTCTAAAAAGCCGTTCTTCCAGTCGGTGTCAGCATCAGCAGGTGCAAATGTTAGTTTTATCCATTCGTCGGCAACTGCTTCGCTAGTCATTTGATCGTTCCAGGCCAGTCTGCCGTAAGCGTACCAATTGGCCTGCGCAAATTCATGCCCGTTCCAGTTAGTGTCAAGGCCTACGTTTGATACACCTGCAATAGCGGTATATTTTTGAGGGAATATGCTACCATCAGTAACACGGGCCACTGTGCTGTTTTTACCTTCCTGGTAAGTATCGCTCTTAAACATTTCTTCCCATAGGGTTGATAAAAACACTAGTTGTTCTGAGTGACCCAGATATTCCTGCGTTACCTGCAATTCGGGCATTATAGGCGTTTTCTTTAACGCTCCAAATAGCGGACTGAATGGCTCGCGAGGTTGAAAATCAATAGGGCCGTTCTTAACCTGGATAATCACATTATCTCTAAACTGCCCATCAAAGGGCATAAACTCTAAATAAGCCTGTTTAGCGCGATCTTTTTCTGCCGCGTTGTAAACAAAGGCGCGCCACATAACAATACCTTTGTATGGCTTTAAAGCGTCCGCAAGCATGTTAGCACCATCAACGTGCGTGCGTTTGTAATCTTGCGGGCCAGGCTGACCCTCGCTGTTAGCTTTTACCAGGAAGCCACCAAAATCTGGCACCAGTTTATATATTTCGGCTACTTTAACTTTCCACCATTTTATAACTTCAGGGTTTAGCGGGTCGGCATTGGGTAACTTGCCTAAACCAATTGGCGATGCAAAGTTGATAGACAAATAGGTTTTGATACCGTAAGGGCGTAAAACAGCGGCAATTGCTTTTAACCTATCCAAATGGTCGGCATCTAAAATTAGTGCCGACGCATTTACATTATTTAAAACCGTAGCGTTAATACCTATTGATGCGTTAGCACGGGCATATTCTTCCCAAATTTGTTTATCCTTATCGGTAACTGTATTATCGCCATTGCGCCAAAAAATGGAGTTACCCGCATAACCGCGCTCAATAGAACCATTCAGGTTATCCCAATGGTTCAATATCCTGATCTGATAAGATGGGTTGGAGATAACGTTACTTACTTCACCGGTTTGCTGGCGGCGTAATAATTCATAAGCGCCATAAAGTATTCCGCTTTCGCTTGTGGCGCTTATGGCGTTTCCGGCAATTTTAAAGCCATCAACTTTTATGTTTGGGTCTTTAACTATTCTAAACTCAACGGTAGCGTTCTCTGTACCTAACCAACGCTGCTCTATCTCTTTTTTGGCGATGCCCATCATGGTATATTTTGCATTTACGCCAGTCACTTTTACAGGCTTTGCTTTAACCGGCCTAAGCCATAGGTTATGTCCGTCGTCAGCTTTAGCGCTGTATACCAGAGACACAAGTACACATATCCAAATAAAGTTTTTGGATGCTACTAAGATCATCTTCATTACTTATTTTATTTAATAGGTTTTAAAATTGGTTGACCTCGCAGACAAACGCCACGAAATTTATAGGGTGCCAAAATAGCTGTTTTTGGATTAGTAACGTGCATAACCCTTAAACAGAATAGGCTTTAAGCGCTAAAAATCGTCTAAAACGATTGCGAACTTCTACAACAAAAAAACGCCCCATCCTTGCGGATGAGGCGTTAATCAGCAGCAAAGCTGTAAGCCGGGTTCTGTTTCCCGCAAGCGGGCTTCTATCATTAATCTCGTCCTGCTATTGCTAACAGGCTTTAACAACCTACCCATCCTGAAATTCTGTTACCAGAGTGGGAGCGAGCAACTCCGCGTTCAGGACCTATTTGGTTTTTCAACTCCTGAGGTTTACCGCAATCCCGGTTGCCCGGAAAAGCCGTGAGCTCTTACCTCACGTTTTCACCCTTACCCATCATTACTAACAGGCGGTTTATTTTCTGTGGCACTTGCTGTCGCCGGCTGTCGGCGCCTCCCCGTTAGGGAGCAGGATGCTCTATGTTGCCCGGACTTTCCTCCGCGCTAATAAATCAGCGCAGCGATAGAACGTTTTGCGTTGCAAAGATAGTGTTTAAGTCCGAAAGTGAGGTAAAATGGAAAATCAGGAAGATTCTTGTCAGGAATTAAGAAAAAAGAGCGATAAATACAGATTTGACGCAAACACTCCGCCGATAACTTGTGTTCAGATTAAAACATACGAAATTTACATTAATGAGAAAGTATTTTACTATACAGGCTTTAAAAAACGGGTTTACCATACTTAAAGCCGCGGGTAGCGGCTTTTCTAATGATATGGCGCTTAAATTTAGCGCATCGCTGGCTTATTACACAGTATTTTCGTTAGCACCGTTGTTGTTATTGGTAATATCACTGGCTGGTATATTTTTGGGTAGGGAAGCTATTCAGGGCCAGCTATTTGCAGAAATAAATGGCTTTGTAGGCAATGATGCAGCGAAACAGATACAGGATATGATAGCAAGGCTGGAGCTGTCGGGTAAATCAACGCTATCTATCATCATCGGCTCTATTACCCTTGTTGTAGGCGCTACCACTGTTTTTGGCGAGATACAGGAATCTATTAATATTATATGGCAAGTTAGGGCCAAGCCAAAAAAGGCTTGGTTGAAAATGTTAAAAGATAGATTGCTTTCGGGTTCGCTTATTGTGTCATTAGGCTTCCTGTTGCTTGTATCATTGGTGCTGAACGGTGCCTTGCTGGCGTTAAGTGATAAACTTAAAACCTTTTTACCAGATGTTACCGTGTTGCTATTTAACGGTATAAATATTTTTATAAGTTTTGTGGTGATCACTACCCTTTTTGCGGTGATTTTTAAAGTGTTGCCTGATGCAAAAATTGCGTGGAAAGATGTACGATCAGGCGCTATTTTTACGGCTGTATTGTTTATGCTGGGGCGTTTTGCAATTGGTTTATACGTAGCTTCATCCGCCAATAGCTCAACATATGGGGCAGCGGGCTCTTTGATAGCTATACTTTTATGGGTGTATTACACAGCAGCCATATTGTATTTCGGCGCCGAATTTACCAAGGCTTATGTTGATTTTAACGGAAAGCGCATAGAGCCTGCCGATTACGCAGTGCATGTAGAGCAAACGGAAGTTGAAAGAAATGTAAAAAAACTGCCTAAGAAAATTGATAAAGAGACCGGCAATTCTATAGCCTCGGAGGTTAAGAAACAGGATTAACACTTGCATATATTCCTGCTAGTGGTTATAATTGGTAAAAAACAATCTACCTTATGTTTTATTTTCTGTTGATAATAGCTGCCGGTTTATTCCTTGCACATGTTGTATTATTATTTACTGCGTTTCCGGATGCGCAGTTGGCACAACGGCGTTATTTTTATTCTCACCTTACTTTGTGGCTAACAGGGGCAACTGTTTTTATTTTGGCACTACTGTACAGTGGCGAAGGCCAGTCAACTTTTCTGGATTATTTTGATACGCCAACAAAAAAAGGAATGATAATAGCCTTTACGCTGGCATTATCACTTGTGGCGCATACCATAGTGCGGTTGCTGGTTTTGCCTTTGATGAGCAAAAGCAGGTAAATGAGTATGCTATTTACAGTCTGTTAGATTGTTTTCTACCTGTTGCGTGGTGATGGTACCCATTTTATTGCCGAAAGAATTGGTAACATAGGTTAAAACCTTGGCAATATCTACAGGCGGGAGAGCAGTAGCGGGCATTTCGCTGCCAAAGGTTTTATCAGCCGGATTTGGAGAGCTTTTTGACCCGTATTTAACCAAACAGGGTAAAATAGTTTTATCGGTTTTAAGTTGCGTTAGCGCTGGTATTAAAGCCGCAAGCCCTTTACCATCAGATCCGTGGCAGTTTTGACATTTGCTTTGATAGATAACCATACCGCCCGAGTAATAGCGCGCAAATTCAATTTCCTGCTCGCTTTGGCAGGCCGCCAAAATAAAGACAGATAATGCCAGAAAGATCACCGCCACCCACTTCATTTTTGTTCGGGTTCTGCTTTTAATATTTTTATGGCTGCAATAAGCTTTTCAACTTCTTCGGGCGACGTGCCATCATACTGCCCGCGAATACGTTTTTGTTTGTCTATCAGTATAAAATAGCCATCGTGTATGAATTTTTCTTTAGCATCTTCTACCGGAAAGGTTACCAGGTAGCTTGACGATAACTGATAGATCTCTTCCTTTTTACCTTGCAAAAACCACCATCTGTTGCCTGTAATACGTAGCTTATCTGCATAGTTTTTCAATATTGCTACGCTGTCGTGTTTCGGATCAATACTGTAGGATATGATCTTTAAATCAGGCATATCTTTAAACTCTTCGTAAACCTTCAGCATATTGCGGTGCATTACAGGGCAAATAGATGGGCAGGTAGTAAAAAAGAAATCGGCAACGTAGATGTTATCATCAAGGTTAACGCTTTTTATTGAATCACCATATTGGTTAACCGTTTTAAAGTTGGGTATGGTTTGGTAAACGGTATCAGTAACAGTTTGCCCGTTAATAACTTTAGTAACAGCATCGCGGTTACCGGCTATGGGCAGTCGCTGCACATCATCATTAAATTTGCAGGCATTCAGCAATAAAATTACAGCAGCCGCACCTATCAGTTTTCTCATGTTATTTTTTTATTTCTTTCAGATATTTGTCAGAAGCATCAATAGCTACAGTCATTTGCGAATCAATTCTCATCACGGTCTTCTTCTGCTCAGTAAAATATTTTATTTTTTCGTCGTGCGATTTTCCTTTTAATTCAACGTCAAAACGTTCCATCCAGGTAGACATAGCTTCGTCAGCCGCCGTTATTTTAAACCTTACAGCACCTAAAACAGCTTTCTCTTCAACAGTATACTTATCGGCTAGCGGCCCCGGCATTAAAATGGTATCTATCTTCATTTTGTTACGCATCAGGTAGTCTTCCTTGCCCATAACTTCGTCATGAATTTTTATCACTTCGTCTAACATTACCTTCTCTGTAGCCTTATCATCATTGCAAGCCGTAATACCTAAAACAGCAAAGGCAAAAAGGAGAAACTGCTTTTTTATCATAACGTAGAATTTTAAGAAAAGCAAAATTAAGATTAAATGCCTTACACTTTGCAATAATGCAATTTATTGCAGGCTGCGGATATAAAAAATATAATCGGTAGATGGGAGCTCAATATTTTCGCTTTGCTTTAGAAGCGAACCTATTTGCGCACGGTGGTGTGTGCCATGATTAATAACATGCGCCAAAATATCAACAAGCTTACTATTAAACTCGTCGCCTTTAGTGTTTTTGTACGTTACTATACGGTCGAAGTCAGTTTCAGCATTTATAAAGCTCAGCCAGTCAAGACGATTTTTGGCAATAACGTCCTTGAAAACTTGCGGTTCCCATTTTGGCCACAGCTCATAGGTAGTAAATACTACACCCTGGCAGCGGTTTAGCCATATCCTTTGGGCGGTTAACAGGTGTGCCATCAGTTCGGCTGGTTTGTCTTTGTTATCAGCGCTTTGTATTAATGCAACCAGTTGATTGTTAACATATTCGTCATAACCAAAAAGCCGGTCGAAATATTCTTTGAACATAAAATGCAGGGTTAATAAACACCGGGAATAATGCGTGCTACCTTACTTTTATATTCCAGATATTCTGAACCAAACGCGCCTAACAGGGCTTTTTCTTCAACCTGCATTCTGTAAATAAGCGCTAAAAACGATGGTACAAATATTATGATCAGGGCTGCCTTGTCACCGGTAAAAAGGCCTATTCCCAATAATATAAGTAACAGACCCAGATAGCTGGGGTGCCTTACCACACCGTAAAGCCCGTTAGTTTTAAGGCGATGCCCGCTTGTTATGCTTACATCAACAGTAAACATTTTGCCTAACTGCAAAATAGCTACCCATCTTACCAAAAAACCTATAAATGTTATTATAAGTCCGGCTTTTTGTACCCAGGCCATGGCGGGAAATATTAAATGAAGATAGCGGGGAGCAAACCCACCTAATACCAGCCCACCAACTATGCATAACCACAATATCAACATAGAATTGTTATCGGCACTATTTTTAACCTGCGCGTTTTTTGACCGTTTAACAATGGCGAGTAGCACTTCAGATAATCCGAAAGCAATTGTAATATCGTAATAACTTATTTCCATATAAAGCGGCGGTTGACATAAAATTAAATTATTAAGCGCAATAATTAATGCGCCGGCGTTAAAAAATCCCTTAACAATTTGATAACGTTTGTGTTATAGTAGCATCACATGCTATAATTACCTTAGTACTATTAAATACAAGCATCATGAAATTCATCATCAGTTTATTTAACAGCTTACGCGATTTGATGATCTCCAGAAGTATGAGGTCGTCATTTATTCACTAATCCGCTAAGGGATTTTTTTTATCAAATTATAATACACAATTTGGGCTACTTGTTTAGCTCAATTTAATGGAATCTAACAACAACAAAACACCTGTAAGCAAGGCGCTTTTCGGCGACGACTTTATATGGGGTGTTTCTACTGCAGCTGTACAAATTGAGGGTGCGCACGATGCCGACGGCAAAGGCGAGTCTATTTGGGACGTATTTGCCCGAAGAAAGGGAAAGATACGCGAAAACAGCAACCACTATATAGCTTGCGATTTTTATAATGGTTATCAAAACGATATAGCCCTTATAAAACAACTTAACATACCTAACTTCCGGTTTTCAATATCATGGTCGCGGATAATGCCAAACGGCACAGGGGCAGTTAACCAGGCAGGTATTGATCACTATAACAAAGTAATCAATTATTGCATGGCGCTGGGTATTGAGCCCTGGCCCACGTTGTATCATTGGGATTTGCCACATGCGCTTGAAGTAAAAGGCGGGTGGACTAACCGCGAAGTGATCAAGTGGTTTACAGAATTTGTGGGCGTTTGCGCTAATGCTTTTGGCGACAGGGTTAAGCACTGGATGGTAATGAACGAACCATCGGTGTTTACCGGCGCCGGATATTTTTTTGGGATACATGCGCCTGGTAGAACGGGTTTAAGTAATTTTCTTCCGGCGGTGCATCATGTTACACTTGCCATAGCTGCAGGGGGTAAAACGTTGCGCAAAATACTTCCGGATGCCGAAATAGGCACTACGTTTTCTTGCTCTCACATTGAACCCTACTCCGGCAAGCCGCGGGATGTCGCCGCTGCTGAAAGGGTTGACACACTACTTAACCGTTTATTTATTGAGCCTGTTTTGGGTATGGGTTATCCGTATGCAGATCTTCCGATTTTAAAAGGGATAAGAAAGTATATACAGCCAGGAGATGAGGATAACCTTGCCTTTGATTTTGACTTTATTGGCTTGCAGAATTACACCCGCGAGATTGTAAAATACTCGTTTTTTACACCTTATATACAAGCTGCCCTGGTTAAGGCTGAAAAACGGAACGTACCCACAACTACAATGGGATGGGAGGTGTGGCCGCAATCTGTTTACCACCTGCTACATAAATACAATGCTTACCCACAAATAAAGAAAGTATACCTAACCGAAAGCGGCGCGGCTTTTCCGGATCATATAGAGAACGATGTTGTTCATGATCCTTTACGTGTTGCCTATTTGCAAGAGTATTTAGAACAGGTGCTTAAAGCTAAAAACGAGGGTTGTAAGGTGAGTGGTTACTTTATATGGACGCTAACAGACAATTTTGAGTGGGCAGAGGGATATCACCCGAGATTTGGTATAATATATGTTGATTTTGAAACGCAGCAACGTATTGTTAAATCATCGGGTAAATGGTACGCTGACTTTTTGAGGTGAGTTTGCGGAAGTGCCTTCTACAAGCGGTAAACTGATGTAAAAAGTAGTACCGTCTTTTCTGCTTTTAAACCAAATGGAACCGTTTGATTTCTCCATAATTTGCTGGCAAATGGAAAGGCCAAGGCCGAATGACTTTTCGCCTGCTGTACCTGGGCGCTGGGCGCTGGTAAACATATTAAACACCTGATCCTGCATTTTTTCAGGAATGCCTATACCGTTGTCTTTTACCGATATAATTACATGATCGGCAGCTTTCTCAACCTTAACATTAATAACCGCCCCTGTAGGGCTGAATTTTATGGCATTACTAACCAGGTTACTTATAACTCGCCATATTTTTTCGCGACTTATTTGCAGTTCCTGCGGATACAATAAGGGTTCAATAAATATCTGCTGTCCCTTTTCAGCAGCTTTAAACCGCAGCAATTCAACGCTGTTATTCACTAAGGCGTTAATTTCTACGGGTTCCGGGTTAAGTTCTATTGAACTTACATTGGCGGCCTCCAGTATCTCATTAATAAGTTCAAGCGAATTATAGGAGGTTTCCTTAACCAAGTTTATCATTTCTTTTTGTTCATCATTATAAGCTTCTTCGGCCATAATGGTGGTTAAGGATGCGATACCTCCAATTGGGTTGCGCAGATCATGCGCCACCGCCCGTAAAATACGATCTTTCTCGCGGCTACTTATTTTGAGTTCTTCAAGCGCTTTTTCAAGGTTGCCGTTTTGATCGTTAATTTGCATGTTAAGTTGATTCATCAACTTAACATCATTTTTTGAGCGGTTCCAATACCGGTAAACCAAAAAAATAATAATCAATGCCATTAATCCAAACAATATGGATACAATTAGATAAATGCGTTGTATCTTATTATTCTCATTCAGTAATTCTATTTGATGCGCTTTCTCATAATTGCTTAGCTGCTCATTAACATCACTTTCACGCAGCAAACTTGTTTGTTTGGCCAAAGAATCTTTAAGCGTATTATAAACCTGCAAATGGCCCATGGCTTTTTGCAGTTTATTTCCGGTAACATAATACTCGCCCATTAAGCGGTTCCATTCCGCTGCTACGGTAGCGTTTTTGTTAGAATCAAGTTGTGGGCGCAATTCATCCAGTAAATTTTTCAACTTTGCTGTCTGTTTTTGTTCTGCATAAATTTTAGCAAGCTTCAATTGCGCGTATTGAGCATCAACTTTATCAAAACCGGGTTGGCTGTTAATATTAATGCTCTTTTTCAATAGATTAATAGCGCTGTCGTATTTTTTCTGATCTGTATAAACCTCTGCTTCGTTACCGTATATTACAGCAAGGGCCATTTCTTTAAAACCTTTCTTTTCAGGATATTTATCTGCATTGCCGTTTACAAAAACTTTGGCTTTGTTAAAGTAAACCAAAGCGCTGTCCAGATCCCCGTTATGCTTGTGGCTTAAGCCAATGTTGTCTAACAACTCCTGCATCCTGTAAAAAGCCACAAAGTCATTTTCTGCTCTTATTGCGCTTCGCTGTTTATAACTTTCTTTAAAATAGTTAGCCGCTGCCACGTACCGTGATTTTTTGTACATGATCATGCCCATCCTATAGGTATAATCAGATAGCGCTTCGTTGTTCAGGTAGCTTTTACCAAGTAAATAACCCTGGTAATAGCATTGATAAGACTCGTTGTACCTGTTCAGATCAAAATAAGTATCGCCCTTGGCATAGTTAGATTCAGCCAGGTAGTGGATATAGTCGGGTTTATCTTCTGTTTTCCCAGCCATTTGCAACATGCTGTCGGCGTACATTAAAGCCTTAGGGTAGTTATGCAGCACCCGCTGATAATGTACGTAGTGAAAAGCGTAAAACCTAAAACGGTCTGAATAGGAAGGGGAGGATACTTCGTTAAACGCCGAATCTAAATACTTTATTCCTTTGCCCGTTTGATCGGCATCAAAAAAACGTGTAGTTTGATTAAATACAGGCAGAAAACCTTCGCTGTAACGGCCGGAATCGTCAGATTTTTTTACACAACCGGTTAAATAAACCAAATACAGCGTTAGCCAACCTAAAGCGGCAGTTCTAAATTGGGAGTATATTTTAGGGTAGACCAATACCAACTGTTTAACGGGGATTAACAAATATAATATTCGTGCAGCTATTTTGCCGTAAACGAATACTTTTTTTGAATTAATTAATCCCCCAATTATAAAAATAAAATTTTTATATCACAGTAGCGTATTTCCTGAAATTTTTTAACCGGCGTGTGTTATTCGGCCGGGGTAGCGGTTTTTTTTGCAGCAGGGGCTTTTGTTTTAGCTGGCGATGCAACTTTTTCTATAGCCGGTGCAGCTTTAACAGTAGCTACATTAACAGGATGTGGTGTAACTTCCTTTTTCGCAGCCGAAGCTTTTTTACTTACTGCCTGCTTAGTGATTTTTTTCGCCAGATTTTTTGCGGCTTTCTCAATTGCTTTGCCTGTTTTTTTTGCATCGGCACCTAATTCACCAATCGCCGTTTTTAACTGGGTAGTTATTTTTTCAGTAAGCTCTTTTTTTAATGCTTTGCTGGCTTTTTTGGCGTTAGCTTTAGATTCGTTCTTTTTCATACGGAGTATATTCAAATAAGTGGTTGAAGACGCAACAAAAGTAAGTTAATGCAAAGTGAATTTAATATTATGTTTATGTTAACAAGTCGATATTGTGTTAAGGGAGATTTAAAACTATTATCACAAAAATAAGTTTTATTTTTGCAGCATTAATTAACTGACTTATTATCTTAAACGTAGCGGTAACCCCGTGCCTTTAAATTATCGGAGAGCGCATCAGCTTAGCCGTGGTTGGTTATTTAATATGTGTTAAAAACATTTATTTAATCGTCATGACTATCGGAGTACCAAAAGAAATTAAAAATAACGAAAACAGAGTAGCAGTTACACCGGCAGGTGTTGAGGCATTGGTTGCTGCGGGCCATAAGGTGAGTATTCAAAAAAGCGCGGGAGAGGGTTCGGGTTTTTCTGACGCTGTTTATGAACAGGCTGGTGCATTACTGGTTGATACAGCCGCTGAAGCATGGGCTGCTAATATGGTTATGAAAGTAAAGGAGCCTATTGAAAGCGAGTTTCAGTATTTTCGTAATGATCTGATATTATTCACTTATCTACATCTGGCAGCCGAACCGAAGCTTACCAAGGCTTTATTAGACAGCAAAGTTACTGCTATAGCCTACGAGACCATACAATTGCCCAACGGAACTTTGCCTTTATTAACACCCATGAGCGAGGTTGCTGGTCGTATGGCCGTGCAGGTAGGTGCGGCGTATCTTGAAAAACCAAATGGCGGTAAAGGGGTATTGCTAAGCGGTGTTCCGGGTGTGCGTAGGGCTAAAGTTGCTATTATAGGCGGTGGAGTTGCCGGTACCAATGCCGCAAAAATTGCCGTAGGCTTAGGTGCTGAGGTAACCATATTGGACACTAACCTTGATAGACTACGCCAATTGGACGATATATTTGGTTATCAGGTTTCTACCCTTGCATCTAACTCAAGCACCATTGCACAAATTGTTAAATGTTCTGATCTGGTGATAGGCGCTGTGTTAATACCGGGTGCTAAGTCTCCCAAACTGGTAACTGAAGCTATGGTGGCGTCTATGGAGCCGGGATCTGTTATTGTTGATGTGGCAATTGATCAGGGCGGTATTTTTGAAACTGCCGACCATGTTACCACGCATGATGATCCGGTTTATTTAAAAAACAAGGTACTGCATTATTCTGTGGGTAACATGCCGGGCGCCGTGCCTTATACTTCTACAATTGCCTTAACTAACGCAACTTTGGGCTATGCATTGCAAATTGCAGGCAAAGGTTACAAAAAAGCATTTGCAGATAATGCATCGCTATTAAAAGGACTAAATACCTTTGAGGGATCTGTTACCTATAAAGCTGTTGCCGATGTTTACGGTTATCATTTTATGGAGCCAAGGTTTTAGCTGATAGATCAAGCGTATAAAGAAAGTAAGGCTGACCAAAGCGCAGGCCGAGGTCCCTTATCTTTTTAAAGCCAAAGCTTTCGTAAATATGCATGGCGGCGGGCATCATTGAAGAAGTGTGTAAGGCAATTGTTTGCTCGCCGCTGTTAATAGCTTCGTTAATGCACATTTGCGTAAGGTTTTTTGCTAGTTGCTTACCCTTATGCAATGGATGCACCGCTACAAATCGTATGCTGCTCCAGTTTGCTTCATAAACGTCGACAGGATTGCCGCTTGGCAGCATAAAGGCCATTGCTATTATTTTGCCATTATATCGGGCAACAAAACAAGTAGACTGGGCAAGCAGGTGGACTATCTTGGCTTCGTCGCTTAAATTTTGCCGCATTAGCGCCCAATGTTCCTCACCAATTATATCAGCGTATTCGCCATAAGCAGCCAGGCCCACATCTATCAGTTGCGGAACATCATTGGGTAACGCTTGCCCTATCGCACTGCTATGGACGATAACCTTTTTCATGCGCAGAAGATAATATTGCCGTTTTTATACTTTTACCTCTTTCCATTTCCCTTTTCTAAAAAAGTACCATGCTGCAAGCGCAAGCAAAGTTTCGGCAATAGGTATTGACATAAACGCGCCTGTAGATCGCAGGTTGAAATAGTTGGCAAGCATATAAGCCAATGGTATCTGTATCAGCCAAAAACAAACAAAATTGATCCAGGTAGGCGTGCGGGTATCGCCGGCACCATTTAATGCCTGGCTCATTACCATCCCCAAACCATAAAATATATAACCCGAGCCCATTATTTTCAAAGAGAGCGATCCATATTTTACTATCTCGGGTTCGCTTGTAAAGAATTTAATAATAAGATCAGAGAATAAAAGAAATATCAGCATTACAACGCCCATAAAAATGGCATTGTATTTAGCGGCTATATTTACACTTTGTTCTGCACGGTCAAACTTTTTAGCGCCCAAATTTTGGCCAACTAACGTAGCTGCCGCGTTGCTTAGGCCCCATGCAGGTAAAATAAAAAATACCACATTGCGTATAGCTAACTGATAGCCTGCCGACGCGTTTGTGCCATCTGTTTCGGCAACTAAACGTGCCACGGCTATCCAACTGCCGCTGGCTATTATAAACTGCAGGGTAGCGGGCCACGCTATTTTGATGATAGATTTAATTATGGTGGCGTCAAAACCAAAATCGGCCGTACTGAATTTAATAGCACCGTTGCCTTTGTACAAATGGTAACACTGGTACAACACGCCCGAAGTACGGCCCGTGACGGTTGCTATTGCAGCTCCCTTAAGTCCAAAAAAATGAATGAGGATAGGGCAGAGGATAATGTTTACCGCGCTGGCTATCCAAAGGCTTTTCATAGCCATGGCAGCGTTGCCCGCACCGCGGTATATGCCGTTTATTAAAAATATCAGCATAATAACCAGGCTACCGCCAAACATAATGCGGGTAAAAATAGAGCCTTCGGCAACCACCTGGGGGCTGGCACCCATTATAGCTAAAACATGCGGGGCAAAAATTGTACCCACTATAGTTAAAATAACCGACAGTACAACTGCCACCAATATAGCTTGCGCACCGGCATGCCCGGCAGCTTTAGGGTTTTTCTCGCCTACGCGCCGTGCTACCACAGCAGTTGCTGCAACGCTTAAACCAATTGCCATAGAATATACCAGCGTAATAACTGATTCTGTTAAACCAACGCTGGCTATTGCGTTGGGGCCTAACTTGCTCACAAAAAATATGTCAACCAGGGCAAATACACTTTCCAGGCTCAACTCCAGTATCATGGGGATAGCCAGCAGAAACACGGCTTTGCGGATGCTTCCCTCGGTGTAATCCTGTTCCTTGCCGCTAAGTGAAAGTTTTATAGCAGATAAAAATTATTTAAAGGTCATGGTATGTAAACGGCTATAGGCTACGTGAGTACTTCACAAGAATAACCATTTGAATTTAAAATTTGTATAATTTTTTCGGGTAATACGGCTGGCGCTTCCACCCGCAATATCTTGTCACAATCATCCATATCAAAGTTAATAAGGCTATCCGGAAATTGATTTTCAAGCTGCCTAATCAATAGTTCAGACAGCTCAACCTCCGCAACATTTGTTTTGAAAACTTCAACTATCATAATAAAAACTATTAAACGTTTAAACTTTAGCCAGTGCTACAGCCATATTATTTAATTGCCGGGTGTGGCGTATGGTATGAGCGTTGTATAACCATAAAAACTCAAGGCGGGTAAGCGGACCGAAAGCCGGTATAACCCACGCCAGGCAAACCGCAGAAAGATCAAGTGTTTTTGCAGCTTCAATCAGTTTGTCAAAAACGGCGGTCAAATCATTTAACATTTCTTGTTTATCATGAGGCTCGCCGGATGGCACTATATTGGCAGGCGGTGTTAGCTTCAGATCAAAATTGAGAAAGATATCCGATATGGCCTGAGTTTTTTCGTCTATTGCCCTATCTGTATTCTCTGTGTTACCATATAACACGCCGCTATTGTTCGCCTTTATTAAATGTTCTGCTATTTGCGCGGCCGTCCAGCTTCCTTCAAAAGGGATAGTATTAAACTTTTTGTGAGGAATAGCAGATATGGCTGTTAATAACCCTGCTTTGGTTTCAGTCAGATCTTGTAAAATATTCATAGGTAGATGTTTTGAAATTTTATTGGCTGTCGCGATAGTTTACCATCCACTGTACGCCGAACTTATCAAATAGCAGCCCGAAATAATCACCCCAGAATTCTTTTTTAAACGGCGCGGCAATGTTACCACCTTCGGCCAGGCCATTAAATAAAGCCTCAGCGTGTTCCAAACTATCGCCATGTACAGAGATAGAAAAGTTACTGCCAAACTCCAGTTTCTGCCCCATTGACGGCAGGCAATCGGTACCCATTAAGATATTGCCACCAATAGGCAGTGCAATGTGCATTATTTTACTTCTGTCGTCTTCGGGCAGGTTTGCGCCATGTTCGGTATCGCTAAAACGCATTATCATTGCGAATTCGCCACCAAAAACTGATTTGTAAAAATTGAAAGCTTCTTCGGTATTACCTAAAAAGTTTAAATAAGGATTAATAAGTGCCATTGTTGTGTTGTTTAATTGGTTAATTTTTTGTTGTTTTTCAATAATGCTAAAATAATTGGTATTTTGGCATTATCAAATGGGTGTAGGGGTCAATTGTAGGGGGCATTTGAGACATTTTATTTATCATTGCATACCATAACCATTTAACCATGAAAAACTTAGGTGTTTTGCTTACTGATAACTACCGTTTGTTAAGTGTTGCCGCCATATTGGATGTTTTTGAAAGTGTGAACCGGTTTTACACATTGGAAGGAGAGGAGCCGTTTTTTAGCATAACCCTGCTAACCGCAAAGCAAGACAACGTGAAAGCAGAGTTTAATAACTACAGTATCCAGGTTATACAAGAAGCACCGCAACAGGATATTGTTTTTGTTCCGGCGTTTCGGTCAGATGATATATATAATGCTGTTTCGGCTAATCAGGAGTTTATTCCGTGGCTACAGCAGCAATTTAGCAAGGGTGCAGAGATAGCCTGTGTTTGTACCGGGGCATTTTTATTAGGTGCAACCGGTTTGCTTAATGGCCGGCCTGCTACTACGCATGTGGACGCATGCAAGGCATTTAACACAATTTTTCCGGCGGTAAAATTGCAGCCCGAAAAAGTAGTGACGGGCGAAGCCGGGCTTTATACCAGTGGTGGTTCCACATCAAGCTTTCATTTAATGCTGCATTTGTTGCAGAAATATTGTGGTAAGGATATGACAGTACGTATTGCCAAACTGTTTTCTATTGATATGGACCGCGAACAGCAAACTTACTTTGGTACTTTTTACCCCGCGCAACAGCATAATGATCAACTGGTTACTATGGCGCAACAACGTATAGAACAAGGCTTTCATCAAAGTGGAACCATAGAAGACCTGATTAAGGAGATACCCGGCAGCCGCCGTAATATTTTACGTAGGTTTAAGCAAATAACCGGCATCACACCTATTGAGTACCTACAGAAAACCCGCATTGAAGCCGCAAAAAAACTATTGGTGCAAACCAATCAGCAAATGACGGAGGTTATGCTTAACTCAGGATACAATGACCCTAAGGCATTCCGTAAGGTTTTCCGCAAAACGGTAGGAATGACACCAACAGGTTATAGGGAAAAGTTTTTTATGGGATAGACGCCAGGATTAATTGTTGATATTGCAGCATCGGCCTAAACGCTGTTCAATTTAAATGACCATTTTATGGTAGGGCTATTTCTGTAAATATTTTTTTTTCAAAAAAGGAGCCATTGGCCAACTGGCCATTTTCATTAGACCCACACACCCAAATAGTATTGTCGGTTTTGATCAATAATGAATGTGCGCCTCCTGCGGCAATGTTTTTTACGTTATCAGTAACTTTTATTAAATTAGTTTGATAGGTATTCCAATCAGTATAAACAGCACCGTCTCCTAATCGTCCGTTGCCGTTAGCACCGCAGGCCCATAACGTATTGTCGGTTTTTAATATCAATGTGTGTTGGCCCTTATTGCTAGCTGTTTTTACGTTATCGGCTATTTTTACAAATAAAGATCTATTATTTGTGGTTCCATCTCCCAACTGTCCCGCATAGTTCGCGCCGCACACCCATAAGGAATTATCCATTTTAATTATAAAGGATAAAGACGAGCCACCACCAACCGCCTTTACGCCGTCGCCAATTTTTACTAACGAGTTTTTGTTTATGTTGGTGCCGTCACCTAAAGTGCCGTAATGATTGTCGCCGCTAACCCAAAGCGAGTTATCTTTTTTTAATACTAAAATATGATTCAGTCCCGCACTCATCGCAAGCACGTCGTCAGCGATCTTAATTAAATAGGTTCTGTCGGTAGTACTTCCATCAGCTAACTGACCGGACTTGTTTGCTCCGCAGCCCCAAAGAGAATTGTCTTTCTTTAGCACCAGCGAATTAGAACCGTGTGCGCTAATGGCTTGTACATTCTCCGCTATTTTAATTATTTTGTTTCTAGAGGCAAGGGTTGCATTCGCTAACTGCCCCGCGTTATTGTCTCCACATCCCCAAAGTGTATTATCTGTTTTGAGTATCAGCGTATGTCGCGAGCCGGCGCTTACTGCTTTTACTCCATCGGCCATTTTTGTGAAATTCGTTTTTGAAAAATAGATTTCACCGCCCCCGTTATCTATTTGGCTATAGCTGTTATCTCCCGAACCCCACAGTGTATTATCTGACTTTAAAAGCAGCGAATGAGCTATTCCCGCGCTTATGGTTATTTCTGTTTCAGGAGGTAGATTATCCGGCGCGGGTGTTTTTTTACAAGCGTTTAACCCAATGGCAATAAATAAAAAGCAAAAATGAATGCAGTTAAACTTCACGATTGTTAGGTTAAGGAAAATGATCGTTCAAAAATAGTGTTTTTATTTTGCCCAAAAGTTATTCCAATTAAAATAAACTTTCAATAAGTTTTGAAAGTTGAAA
>Ga0247814_10000892_pt1 | contig 20000 bp, 18 predicted proteins | sample UWRJL179409R1_FD_179947 | JGI IMG/M metagenome (GOLD analysis project Ga0247814, IMG submission 179947) | Plant litter microbial communities from Arlington Agricultural Research Station in Wisconsin, United States - UWRJ-L179-409R-1 | ecosystem: Environmental > Terrestrial > Plant litter >... | reverse complement strand
CGCAAAAATAGGAATCAACTTTAAATTTCAATCATTATTATTTATTTTGTCAGTAAAATAATCGTATTTAGCGAAAGTTTTACATTCTGACAACTTTCAGTTTATAGTCAGGAGTTCAAATTTCATTAAATGAAGCTAATTTACTTACCCTCAAAACTCTAACGGCATGTTAATGTTATCGATTACAATCACAATAAAATAATTCTACATGTATATAAAGGAGTTGGAACGCTTAAAGGCCGTCGCCAGGTTTTTGAAACTGGAAGCAGGAAAGCAGCAGGAACTGCAAGCTATTGTGAAACTTACAGCAGCCATTTGCGGAATGGCTGTAGCCAGGATTACACTCCTTGATGAAAACACGCAGTATATCACTTACAGTTTTGGTTCAGCTATAAAAGAAATCCCACGTGATCAGGCCCTGTGTAATCACATCATTGACCAGGATCATCTGGTAGTGATCAGGGATACAGTTAAAGATACCCCATTTTATGCAGGAGTTCCCTTAAAAACAACAGACGGGTATAATGTTGGCAGTTTATGCGTTATTAATGATGTGCCGGCAGATCTATCTGAAATGCAGCAGCAGGTACTGAAGGTATTATCAAAACAGGTCATCTATACACTGGAATCAGAATACAAAAGGCAAGTTTTAACAGCGCAGTACCTGGAAGCAAAAAATGCAGCCATGAAACTCCGTTCCTTTTTTGAAAGTTCAACATCCTGCCATATGCTGATTGATAAAGACCTTAAAATAATAGTTTTTAACAAAGCGCTGGCGGAATTTATGCGGGACAACCACCAGATGGAAATGAAAGTGGATGAAAATGTAATGCAATACGTGGGAGAAGATTTTACAGCTGATTTCCTGCAGCATTATCACAGCGCATTAACAGGAACTGCTGTTAAAACGGAAAGATCGCTGGTACATGCCGGCAGGGAAATATGGTGGCAGTTTGATTATAATCCCGCATTTGATCCCGCAGGGGAGATTATTGGCGTTTCTTATCATGCGGCAGATATATCTGAACTGAAAAAAGCACAGCAGGATACGCTGGACCGTGATCAGTCTTTAAAGGCAATCGCCTATATTCAGGCACATGAAGTGAGGCGCCCGGTCTCTTCCATACTAGGCTTGATGAATTTATTTAAGTTTGATGGCTATCAGGCTTCAGCGGATGACCTGATGATGATGGAGCGTGCCGTAAAAGAGCTGGATGAGAAGATCCAGCATATGGTGAAACATACCAGTAAAAATTAAAGCCTTGCATCTGCAAGATTCCTGTCTATAAACGATTTGGTATCAAAGATCAGCGCACCATTATTTCTGTAAGCAGCATAATCTATTTCCAGAAATTGCCGGTGTGCAACGGCCAGTACAATTGCCTTATATTCTTTTTGCAGGAGGACAGTTTCCAGTTCGATCCCATATTCCTGCATCACTTCTTCAGCGTTGGCCCAGGGATCATACACATCTGCAGATATGCCAAACTGCTCCAGTTCTTTATAAATATCAATTACCCTGGTATTCCTGATATCCGGACAGTTTTCCTTAAAAGCGAAACCAAGAATCAGGACCTTGTCTCCTTTCACTTTATCTTCCCTGGCAATCATCATCTTCACTACTTTATTGGCAACGAAGATGCCCATATTTTCATTTACGTTTCTGCCGGACAGGATGACCTGCGGACTATAACCCAAAGAATTAGATTTATAGGCAAGATAATAAGGATCTACACCGATACAGTGTCCGCCTACCAGTCCGGGTTTATATTTCAGGAAATTCCACTTGGTTGCCGCAGCTTCGATCACGTCTGTAGTATCAATCCCCAGTTTATCGAAAATCAGTGCAAGTTCATTCACAAATGAGATATTTACATCACGTTGTGCATTCTCTATTGCCTTTGATGCTTCCGCCACTTTAATACTAGGTGCTTTATGTGTTCCCGCGGTGATTATACTGCTGTACAATGCATCTACTTCATCAGCTATCTGAGGCGTTGAGCCTGAGGTAACTTTCATAATGGTAGTCAATGTATTTATTTTATCTCCCGGGTTGATCCTCTCCGGTGAATACCCACAGTAGAAATCAGCATTAAAAGTTAAACCTGAGTATTTCTCCAGTACAGGTACGCAATCTTCTTCCGTACAGCCGGGATAAACTGTAGATTCGTAAATTACGATATCGCCTTTTTTAAGGTAAGCCGCTACTTGTTTACTTGCTGCCAGTAATGGACGTAAGTCCGGCACTTTAAACTGATCTATCGGCGTAGGAACAGTAATGATATAAACCTGATTTGCAGCGAGCATTGCCGGATCAGCGGAAAGTGTTAACCGGGTATCGCCTGTTTGTAACACTTCCTTTAAACGTACAAGATCTGCTTCTCGGGTGTTATCCCTTAGCAAGTTAAGTGCTGAAATACGGTCCTGATTAATATCAAAACCCAATACATCATATTTCTTCGCAAACTCAATGGCCAGCGGAAGACCTACGTAGCCTAATCCGATTACAGCAATTTTTGTTTGAGAATTTATGATCATGTCGGAAAAAATTAGGTAGCAAACATACTAATTATCCCCGTGTAAGGGGAATTGAATTGTAATGTCTGTTCCTTTCCCGGGTTGACTCTCCAGGCTAATGTTCCCATTTAAATCTTCTACATGAGTTTTAATCATGAACATCCCCATACCTTTCCCTTCAATAGAGGTATCAATCCGCTTATATAAACTGAACAGGTCGGCACCATGTTGTTCCATGTCGATCCCCTTGCCATTATCCTTGAAAGTAATGACCAGCTGATCTTCAATTATTTGATTACTGATCACAATTAGCGGCCGCTCTTCTTCTCTACGATATTTGATACTATTTAAGATGATATTATAAAAGATACTGTACATATATCCTCTCACTGTGCTGAAACAGGCATAGCAGTGAAATCACACCTGAAAACAGCATCTGATTCCACTATGAGATGATTGATACTGAGGGTAATTTCATCTACAAGCTGCTGAAAATAAATATGTTCATTTTTCGATAGCAGGTTATTATCAGTCTGCAATGTCTGATTGATATCATTGATGATCGTATCCATAGTCCGGATAGAAGAATTTAAACCAGCTAACAGTTCACTATGCTGATGATCTGTATGCAATTCTTTTAAAAGCGCAGTTAAACCCATCATATTGGCGACCGGTGCGCGCAAGTTATGGGAGATGATATAGGTGAACTGTTCCAGATTTCTATTTCTCCTGATCAGCCGGGAATGATTACTGGCGGAGCTTCTGGCTTGTACTAGTGCGGCAGACAATTGCCGCTGTTTCATCTGGCTGGAAATGACATAAGGTAAACGCCATAGTTTCTCTTTCACTACGTAATCAGCAGCACCGGCCTGTAACAGAGACAGGGCTTCCATTTCCATACTTTCAGAAACCATCAGCACAAGTGGAATGATTAATTTTTTTTTCCCCAATAATTGCAGTGCCTCTGCGGGATTAACAGCGTTTGCATGCTCATCTGCAATAATGATATCAGGAGCAACTTCTGTAAGGGCAAGCAGATAGTCTTTACGGGTATAAACCGGGTAACGAACATATTTATGAACCAGATCTTCTAAAACACTTAGTAAATGTCCAGGATCAGTATCGCGGTTACTAAGGTGAAGAATCTTTAATCTGTCGTTCATTGATGAGACGATATTTGCTATTTGGAGGTGCAAATATAAGCAATACAACTGATGAACAGACAGATAATGAAACTTTTAAACATAAGACTGTAAAGTATTTTATCCAAATGATTGTTTTACAAGTTATTTTCAATTCAATTATGTTAATATATAATAATTAGAACCTACACGTTATGTCCGGTTTGAAGTTTTATAGGGTTATTCTTTAGTACACACATATTTGAAATAAGAAAAGCGTATAGTGACAAAATTTCGTATTATTGGCATACACACCAATTTATGGAATTTTTCAGCAATCTAAAACGCCGCTATAATGCCCTGATAAAGGAATCGGCAGTCCCGCTCATGCAATCAAGAATTAAGATTCTTGCGTTTGGATTGGGTCTTTTGATGCTGCTGATTGCTACTATACTCATCCTGTTGATTTCTTCAGGTAAAACGGCAATCATGATTCGGCTAATTTTTCTTCTGCTGACGTTGCTGTACGCATCCTATTTGCTGTTATACAAAGCGAAATGGCGTAACGCTGCCCATATACTGCTCTTCGCACTCTCGTTGTTTATTTTAACAAATATACTGATGTACAAGCATGGCATTAATATGGTTACGTTCCAGCTGTCTATCATCATCATTTCTGCATCATTCTATATCCTGGGCAAAAACTGGGGCATCATGTATTCTGCGCTTAATATCATGCCGATTATCATTACCTTCACGATGACCAGAGCGCAGGGGGGAAGCATTTATTTAAGTGATGCTGAGGTAAGTAGTAATACTTTTATGCTCTGCCTGGTCTTTAATTTCATCCTCCTGGTCCTGATGCAGTATGAATTCTTCAAATCATTTTATCAAAGTCAGATCAAAGAACGGGAATTGAATCACCAGCTTCAATCCGCTTTGAAAGAAGCACAAGAGGCCACCAGGATGCGCGCCGATTTCCTCTCTTCTATGTCGCACGAACTCCGTACTCCTCTTCATGCCGTAATTGGAATGACTAACGTATTAAGCATTGAAAACCCCAGAAAAGATCAGGAGGAAAATCTGGCTATCTTAAGGTTCTCATCAGAGAATCTACTGGCGCTCATCAATGATACATTGGATTTCAGCAAGATGAACGCAGATAAGATCGTGCTGAATAAAGCTGATTTTAACCTGACACTGCTGGTACAGAATATCAATGCGACTTTCCATACAAAGGCAGAACAAAAAGGAATCATATTAAAATTAACGAACGATTTTGAAGATCAGCCGCTATTTGTGAAAGGTGACCAAACGAGATTGACACAGATTTTGAATAACCTGGTTTCAAATGCGGTTAAGTTTACTGATACTGGTGGACTAGTGGAAATGAGCATCAGTACCACAGCGCGAACAGCTGAAAAAATCACCCTGTTATTTACGGTTAAAGACGATGGCATAGGCATCCCCGCAAATAAACATGATACTGTTTTTGAACCCTTCCTGCAAGCGAACAACAACATTACCAAACGTTATGGCGGTACCGGTTTAGGGCTGTCGATTGTAAAAAGATTAATAGAGCTCCATGGCAGCAAGCTTAAACTGGACAGTAAAGAAAATGTTGGCTCTACCTTTTCATTTGAAATCAGCTATGAATTAGCGGCAATACAGGAAATTATGCCTGTTGCAGTATCCGCTGCATCTACGGCCGACATCAGTGGACTGAATATCCTCATTGCTGAAGATAATATTGTGAATATCATGGTATTAAAGAAAATATTAGAACAATGGGATTGTGATTATTCGATCGCAAAAAATGGACTGGAAGCACTGGAAATGGTTAAAGCAGGTAGTTTTGATATTGTACTGATGGATATACATATGCCGGTAATGGATGGTTTTGAGGCGGCGAGGCATATCAGGGAAATTCCCGATATCAGGTTGTCGAAAATTAAGATCATTGCGCTAACGGCATCCAGCGACGTAGATATTCAGCAATCTTTCAGTTATGCTTATCTGGATGATTATCTGACTAAACCTTTTCGCCCGGATCTCCTGAAAAAGAAACTGGAAGAATGTTTGCCTGGCAGGGCTTAACTAACTGGCACCCGTGATATTTGCTGACAGGAAATAAATTCTTCAATTAGAAGGGCAATTTTTTGAGGACATAATAAACTGGAAAAAGGAGATTTTTGTATATAAAGCCAATCCTGGGTCTTGTAGCTTCTCCCAACAATATGTATGCTGTCATCACCAAAACTATACAGCTGATAAAGTCCAGAGCGCTGGTTTTTCTCGGTTACAAGATATACCTCGCCTCCTACGGCAATCTTACGTGATTTCATTAAGCTTCATTCTATATTGGTGTGTGAACAGCTTGTACCATAAATCAGGCCAATAAATAGATAAAACGATTTTTTAAATCCGACGTTCTTATTTTCAATATACGCTGATTGATGGAGTTTATTTTTGTCGTGAATACTAGGCAGGTATAATTTTATTTCCTTTCTTATTATACTGTCGAAATAAAACTATACTTTGCGGTGTAAAGATTACACTATCACATATCGCCGAACCCGAATCAATACATATCATGGCCAGCAAAACCTTTAATTGGGAAATACTTTCATTAACAAGATTTTTATTGGCTTTTGTAGTCGTGATCGGTCACCTTACTGCTTTTACAAATGTCGGCCTCTTTAAAATACTGCACTACCTGGGTTCTTTTGAAGCTATTCTGGGCTTTTTGCTGATCAGTGGACTTTCCATAGGAAAATCAATTTTAAGAAATAAAGAGTCTTACTTTCAACGAAGAATCAAAAGGATTTATCCGGTTTACCTGGCGAGTATAGTTTTTACCTGTATTGTTCTTCCTCAACCTTTCACATGGACTTATGCAGGATTCATCGTACTTAATCTTGTGTTTTTGAATCAGGCATTAACGAGTACATCATTAGTAGGGCCTGCCTGGACTTTGGCGGTGGAAGTGTGGATGTATAGCCTGGCGCCTGTTTTTCTGAAGATGAGCATGAAAAAATTAAACATGCTCATTTATATCTCGTTTATTAGTTATTGTATCTATACCTGTGGGCGTACATTGTTTAAATGGGACTATTATGCGGGAACCAGCTATGGTATAAATTTACTTTTACTTTCATTTATATGGATCGCTGGTTTTACGATGGCAATTTTCCCCGACAAGAAGAAATCAACATCTATGCATATTGCGGCGATATTTGTACTACACATCGCTTTAAAAATAGCTATTCAGGTCCTTTTTCGTTACAAACATCATGAATTGGGATTGATAGTTTCGAATGACCTTCCCGGGTTCATAGGCATCATAGTCTGCCTGGCCTGGGTATATTACGTAGTGATCTATAATCATAAAGTACCGGTATTTTCCAGTCCGGTAAATAGGGTTTTAAATTTATTGGGCAACATTTCTTACCCCCTATACCTGGTCCATCTGACATTGTTTAAACAACTTGACAAATGGAATATCAGTAATGTATTCCTTATGATTGGTAGTGCGCTACTATTTTCGTGGCTTGTCTATTATGTTTTTGACTTCTATAGCAAAAAGAGAGAAGCTAAATTTACGGCTTCTTCTTCTTAGCGCCGCCAACATTAATTACAGCGCCGATACTGAAAATTGAGTTCCCGGCGGTCATATATTTCCTGTTCTTTAAGCCAAAGTTACCGCTGCTGGTATACTGCAGCTGCACGGCATCGCTTAACCGCATTCTGGTAAAAAATATGGGTTCCAGAAAGATGTTGTCTTCCTTTGCCTGAGCAGTTCCGTTAATTAAGAAGACATCCATTCCTACATGACTGATCCTTAATGCGGTGCCATAGTTCAAAGGATAGTTGTTTCCAAACAAATGGAAATTACTCTTTTTCTTAGAGCTGTAATTCACCTGCAAAAATGTTTTACTATATTCTACTTTCTGCAGCTCTGTACTGAGCAACACATCATTCTCGTAGTTTCTATAGGTACGCAAAGTATTGCCGCTTCCAATTCCGGCATACACTTCAATGATCCTGTTGTTGTCCGGACCAAAAGCGTCGAAATATCCTGCACCTGCTTCGATCAGCTTATGTTCAAAATCTTTACTGGTCTTTTCATTTTTCATGTAAGCACCACTTAAGAGTACGCCAAAATGATTGGATAAGGCATAGGCACCATTAAAATTCCCATTTCCCTTCAGAGAGATATGTGCACCACCGCTAAATTCTCCTTTTGAGCTCAACATAGGTGTATTGGGCACGTTGGGCATATAAACAGAGGAACAGGAACACAGAAATATAAGCCCTGAAAAAGCAATTGACCGGTATATTTTTAACATAAATCGAATGGTTTCACCGCGAAAATAATAAATTTTAGCCGCTTACATTCATTTAAGCTTACATCCATTTACTTAAGTAGGCATTGAATGCTTCTTTATAAGCATCACCAATGGTAATGGTTAATTCTGCGATGTTTAAGCTATTTTTATTTACGGAATGAACCTTATCCAGAGATACAATATAGGAACGGTGTACCCGCATAAAGGTTTTGGGGGACAACTTCTGCTCTAATGCTTTTAAACTGGTCAGCGTGAGTATCGGTTTATCTGTATTTTCAAGGTAAACCTTCACATAATCTTTCAATCCTTCGATATAGATAATATCCTTTACAGCGACCCGGATCAACTGATATTCCACTTTTAAAAAGATATAATCTTCCTGTTCTGTGCTGGAAATAGCGGAAACAGGTTTCAGCATCTCTGCATAGGTTCTCGCCTTATTTGCTGCTTTCAGAAATTCCTCATAGTCGAACGGCTTTAACAGATAGTCCAGCGCATCTACTTTATACCCTTCAATTGCATAATTATTAAATGCCGTAGTAAAAATTACTCTCGGACCTGGATTTCCAGGCTGTTTTTCCAATAAACGGGCCATCTGAATCCCTGTTAAATCAGGCATCTGAATATCCAGAAAAATAAGGTCTACTTGCTCATCATGAATAAAATCCAGTGCCTTTATACCACTGGAAAATTTACCTGCCAGTTGCAGAAATGGCGTTTGTTCAATAAAACTGCAAACAAGGCCTAATGCCAGCGGCTCATCGTCTACTGCTATGCAATTCAGTATCATCAAGTGTAAGGGTTAAATGAACAATAAATTCATTAGTGTCTGCTGTTTTAGAGGCGGAGAAAGTATGCCTTCCCGGATACAACAAATCCAGTCGCCTTTTTGTGTTGGTTAAACCAATACCTCCGTAACCATCTGCCGTAGCCGCATTTTCATTAAAAACCGAGTTCTTCACCGTCATGGTCAGTACTTTTTCTTCCAGTAAAAGCTCAATAGCGATAACGGACTTTTCTGTTGTACTAATGCCATGTTTAAATGCGTTTTCAATATAGGGTAAAAATAACATGGGCGCGATATGCATATCATGTTGTATCAGCGGTCCTTCAAAAGTAACGGTGGTCATGTCATTCAGCCTCAGTTTCATCAATTCGATATAATCTACAATAAAGGAAACTTCCTTGCTTAGGGGAGTGATACCGGCCTGTGTATCATATAAAAGGTAACGCATCATTCTCGACAGCTTATGCAATGCACGCCGCGAATTTTCTATATCTACATGTGTCAATGCGTAGATATTGTTCAGTGTATTGAAAAAGAAATGAGGGTTAATCTGCGCTTTCAGAAAAGACAATTCTGACCCGATCCGCTCTTTCTCCAGTGCTTCACGCTCCTGTTTATCTGCCTGCCATTTTTGTATGAGCGTAATACTGGTACTGATCCCCACCACCATGAGCGTGACCATAATGATGAACACATCGATTTTATCTCCTCTTTTTGACAATTTGATTATCCCATTTTTTTTAAATGCCTGCTCCATTAAATCGGGCAGCTGCAGACTATCATCGATAGCCCTTACTAATGGTCCGGCAAGGAAAGAAAGTGCGATAACGATGATGATAAAGGCCAGGTTTTTATTCTTCAGCAGTAAAGCTGGCACAAGAATAAAGCTGTTGAGATAGAAAACTACGACCAGGATCAGCAGAATAAAGGCCTGTTTAACCCAGAACTGATAGGGCAGACTGATATTCCATGTTAATGGCAGATAAAAAAGCAGTACGGAAGCAAACAATGTCCACATTAACACATGGAGCAGAATGGTAATATACGGACGGCTTTTAACAGGTATCATCTCTTGTAATTTTAGGTATGAATAAGATATGTGCAAGGTATGAAGCTGTTTATAGAGCTACAACTATTTCCGTCTATACGGATCGGGTTCTGATCGGTGTTTTTGTACTCCTTGTAGAGTGAGTTGATAAGGATGATGTAAATGTTAATCATGTACATGATTTAAACATAGATCCTGCAAGGGATGTACCAAAAGGAAACACACAGGATTCCGGAAGAACAAAGGTAAACTCAGGTCTTCTCTTTCTTTTTTAACGCCCGAGTTATGGATAATCTAATAAAAAAGCGGCTATGTTATGAGATGACCTAGGAATGTTCGCCCCTTCAGGCGAATTTTCCAGTCATCGAATAATTTAGCCGCTTTTTTTATATTTACCCTTAATGAGAAGTCCCCTCTTTTACTTTAAACACATGAAGAACCGCAGGAAATAATGCATCCATACTTTCTTGCACGCCCTTCACGGAGCCCGGTAACGTAATCACCAGCATTTGCTCCATAAACCCAGCTACACCTCTTGAAAGCATAGCATAAGGCATCCTTTCCTGCCCATAACCCCTCGCTGTTTCCATAATTCCGGGTATTTCTTTGTCAAGTAAAGGTTTGATAGCGTCAGGCGTAACATCTCTCGAAGACAATCCTGTTCCTCCAGTAAAAATCAGGAGGTCAAACCCCTCCTCTTTTAGACTTATTGCCTTTTGCTGGATTTTATCAAAGTCGTCTGCAAGAATATCGAAATGATTAGTCTCCAGTTTATATTGCTCCAGCTTTTGGATGATCGCTTTCCCTGATCCATCTTCTTTATTGCCCGCAGCTATACTATCTGAACAGACGATTACAGCACATTTTAGTGTTGTACCATCTGACTTATACTGACTTTTACCGCCTGATTTTTGTTCCAGCCTGATATTCTCAATTTCTATTCCTTTGTCGATAGGCTTGAGCATATCATACAACGTTAATGCAGTTACCGCAGCAGCATGCATCGCCTCAACCTCTACTCCTGTTTTATAAACAGTATGCACTTCTACACGAATGATAATATGAAGTCCTTCTATTTCATGGCTGATTGCCGTATATTCAATAGGAAGCGGGTGGCAATCCGGAATCACATCGCTGGTTTTTTTTACAGCAAATAATCCTGCAACTCTGGAGAATTCAAAAACATCCCCTTTGGGTACTTTTCGCTGAACGATTGCATCTATGGTGGCTTGTCCGGAGACTTTGACCATGGCAATAGCGATTGCTTTTCTAAGGGTATTTGATTTATGAGTGATGTTTACCATTATTTATTCTCCTTCCATTGGTGGGATTCATTTGTCAGGATCTCTTTGCCCCATATAGGTAGCTCCGCCTTGATACGCTCTACCAGTTCATCACATGCTTCCATGGCCGCTTTACGGTGTGCCGATGACGTGAAGACGAAAAGACAGACCTCTCCCGCCGGCACCAAACCCAGGCTGTGGTGTACATGTAAACAAGTAAGCTGATACTTTGCGAAGATATCTTCTCTGATCTGGTACATCATTTCGAGTGCCATCGCTTCGTATGCAGTGTAGTTGATCCCCGTTACATTTTCATCACCAATCTGATCTGCACGTACCTGACCCAGGAAGATACTATGTGCCCCTATCGCAGTGTTGCTTTGGTGTTTTTGGATGCTTTCTGCAATAAACTGAGCAGAGATGGCTCCATCGGTAAATATATTTTTAAGCTTTTTTTCTTTCATTTTATCTGATAGTCAATCGTGAGATACCACCCTTAAGGCTATAGTATTCTTTATTGGGGTAGGCAGCTGCCAGGAGTTCGGCCGCAATGATACTTCTTATGCCAGACTGACAAAATAAAATTACTTTATCCCTGGCAATTACCGGAATATCCCCTTTTAATTCTGATAAAGGTAAACAGATATACTTAAATCCGGCCACAAGTGGTATTTCATTCCTTTCACGCACATCAACGATGATGTAATTATCCTCATAATTCCCATTACTCGTCAGCACATTGAATTCTTCCGCACTCATCTCTTTTACATCATCCCCAGCCTCCTTGATACCACAGAACCAGTTGTAATCCATTTCCTGAAAAGCCTTTAACGTAGAGGGTAAACTAGTAGCTGTTGAATTCGCCGATGACAATTTAATTTTGTAGGATTGGCAGCTATACATATCATAGATCAGCATCTGGTTAATGAGCGGCTCGCCAATCCCTGCAATCAGTTTGATTGCTTCATTAGCCTGCATGGTGCCAATAATACCTGGCAGAACACCCAATACCCCCGCTTCAGAACAGTTCAAGACCTCTCCAGGCTGTGGCGCAACAGGGAACAGATCCCTGTAATTGACCTTTACCCCTTCCTGATCAGCAACGTTAAAAACAGCTACCTGTCCTTCTGCAGCTGATAGTGCGCCATAAATTAAAGGTTTATTTAACAATACACAGATATCATTGACCATGTAACGCGTAGGGAAATTATCAGAACCGTCAATCACGATGTCGAACTCACCGATGATCGCTGCGGCATTGCTGTTGCTGAGCTGTACAGGATAGGGAATAATGGTAATGTCAGGATTAAAGAGACTTAATTTTTCTGCCGCACAAGATGCTTTTGATTTACCCGTATCTGCTACAGTATATAAGATCTGCCGGTGCAGGTTACTCAATTCGACCACGTCATGGTCCACAATACCCAAAGTTCCGACTCCCGCAGCGGCAAGGTATTGTAATATCGGACAACCAAGACCTCCTGCTCCTATCACCAGTACCTTTGACAAGAAGAGTTTTTGCTGACCTGTGATACCGAAATCTTTCAGCAGCACCTGCCGCTGATATCTTTCTACTCCTTTTATAGGGGAATCTGTCATTTTAACCTCCTGAAAATGGTGGCATCAGCGCGACAGTCATGCCATCTGAAAGTGGCGCATTACCATGAATAATACTTTGATTGACTGCAATCTGATAACGCAGCTGTGCTAAATCCGGATACGTAGCCGTAAGCTTTTTACGGATTGTATCGGTATCTGTAACATCGCCTATTCTAAGACTATGCTGCCCCGTAAGCTCTGTTAATCTACCAAATAGTAATACCTGTACTTCCAATTTAATATCGTTGAGGGCTATTAGGCCCGGTTAATAATCTTATGCCCTTATTCAGGAAAAAGGTAAACCTTTACTTTCATTCCGGCAGCGAAATTTGTTTTTTCCTCTTCTAGTTCAATCATTCCATTTGCCTGTGCAAATGAACTCATTCTAAAAGATTCCTGTGCATGGAGGGGTGTAACATTTCCATCATCAAAGTGCGCCTTCAGGAAATGCGTTAATCCGGCAGGCTTGCTGCATTCGTGCGTCAACACCGCTTCCACGACCTTTATCCTGCTCTTCTGGTTTGTCATTTTTTCAAGGGCGGGCAGTACATATTGATAAAAACAGCTCAGTACCGAAGAGGGATTGCCAGGAAGCCCAAAAATTACTTTAGCTTCTTTTTTACCAAAATACAATGGTTTGCCCGGTTTCTGTTTCACTTTATGAAAGATCTGCCTAATGCCACATTGCTCCGCAGCCTTTATGACGAAATCATAATCTCCCACACTCACGCCGCCAGTCAGCAGTACCACATTATTTGCTGTGAGCGCTTCCTGCAAAACAGCCGTCAGTTCCTCCAGATGGTCGTCTGCCATGTAAAAATGGATGTCATTTAAACCGCATTGCTGTAAAGCTGCGCTTAAAGAATATGAATTGGATTCATATACCTGCCCAAAATTTAATTCGTGACCCGGTTGCTGAAGTTCTTTGCCAGTTACTATAATCCCTACGGCAGGAGTTTGGTTAACTTCCAGTGCGTCATAACCTATTCCTGCAAGAAAACCAATAGCTGCCGGGCTGAGCTGGCTGCCTTTGGAAATCGCTAAAGCTCCTTTTGAAACTTCGGCACCTTTATGACGAACATTGAGTCCTTTGCTGAGCTGTGGATCAAGAATGGTCAGCATGCCATTATTTGCGGTTACCTTTTCCTGCATCACCACCGTATCAGCACCTAATGGTAAAGGTGCTCCAGTAAAAATCCTGGCCGTCTGTCCGGCTAACAATTGGAATTGGGTAGCTACGCCAGCCTGCATTTCGCCGGTGATAGTTAAGGGAAGATCTTTGTCTTCAAACCGCAAGGCATAACCATCCATTGAAGATTGTTCAAATGCCGGAATATCATGCTTTGCATAAATATCAGTAGATAAAGTATGACCCGCTGCGAGGGCCAATGAAACAGGATGAACAGGCATCGGACTCACATTTTCCTGTATTAATGATTTTGCTTCTGCTACGGAAATCATACGATTTTGATTAAGATTAACCACCAATGGTGATCATACTTCTGTTATGAATGGTATTTGCTTCAATATCTTCCAGTAATCCCGAAAACTGACCACCAAGTGCCTTCGCTTTATTACCAATACACGCGTGAATTAAAGGCAGCACAGGCTCTCCATTTCTCATTGGGCCCAATAAATCAGTCTCTGATTCAGAGAAAAGACAGTTCTTCAATTTTCCATCTGCCGTTAACCGCATTCTATTACAGGTTCCGCAGAAAGGTGAAGTCATGGTACTGATAATCGCAAAAGAGCCGGCATGGCCCGCTACTTTATAATGTTTGGCTGTATCATTCGGTCCCGCAGCTAATGGTTGATACACATATTTTGAGTCGACCTGCTGCAGGATTTCTTCCATAGAAACCACTTTGTTACTCGTCCACCTGTTTCCTGCAAAAGGCATGAACTCTATAAAGCGAACTTCAATGGGATAGTCTTTGGTCCATTCCACAAAATCTACGATTTCCATATCGTTCAGCCCTTTCATCACGACTACATTGAGTTTTACCTGAATGTTATTTTCCAGTAATAGCTTGATATTGGCCATTACCTGGGCAAAGATATCACGACGGGTAATTAAATGAAATTTATCAGCATCCAGTGTATCCAGGCTGACATTGATACTTGTAATATTGGCCTCCAGAATAAGGTCAAGGAAATCATGTATCCTGGCTCCGTTAGTGGTAAAAGATAAATCGATGTTTAGTCTGGACAAGGCCAGGATAATCTGTCCGGCATCTTTACGTACCAAAGGCTCTCCACCTGTAAGGCGTATTTTAGTTACCCCCTCATTTACAAATATTTTTGCCAGCGACTCAATTTCATCCGCCTGCATTAATTTAGAAGCCTTCGTAAATTCATAATCCTCTTCCGGCATGCAATAAAAACAGCGGAGGTTACAGTTATCTGTAAGCGATATCCGCAGGTAATTATGAACACGATTGAAAGAGTCTTTTATCATTTTGTTATTCGGGGATATTTTTAGTTATCAATTTAATATAATCTTCAGGAGTGTCAATATCTACAACACCGTCTTCAAACGGAATTGAAGCGACATCTTCCTTATACCTTTCCAGCAGCTTTTTTGCTCCCTGCTCTCCATTTAACAAAGCAAGGTCGGTGAAATGGTATTTCGAAAAAAGTACCGGAACGCCTAATGTACCGGAATAAGCACTTGCAACAATACCCTTACCCGTTGATTGCGCCCTTTCTACAAGTGCAGCAAAGACCTCTCCAGTAATCAGTGGCTGATCACATACTGTAATAATTACGGCATCCAATCCTTTATTCTCCTGCATTACATGTTGTAAACCCATCCGGATGGAGGTACTCATTCCTTGTTGCCAATCCGGGTTGTAAACTACCTTTATTCCAGTATGGTTAATATGGCGTTCTATCTTCTCGTAATTACCCCCTAAGATAACAACAACCCTACCGAATGCTACCATTTTACCTGCATCTGTAGTGGTATCGAGTAAACTTTTATGCTGATATGACAATAGCTGTTTCGGTTCACCTAACCTGGTAGATGAGCCAGCCGCCAGTACAACAATTCCTATCTTCTTTAAGTCATTCATCATTCAACAATATTAACTAGTGTATTTCCGTGGATCGGGGCCTCCTTTTCCCTCAAAGAACTACCCGATTTACCACTTGTTACTTTTTTAATTTCGGCAGCAATAGAAAGTGCAATTTCTTCCGCTGTTTCAGCGCCGAGATCCAATCCTACTGGTCCAAATACTCTGGCTGTCTGATCCGGACGGAGGATAATCCCCTCTTCTTTCAGCTCAGCTATCATCCTTTCCAGCTTTTTTCTCGGCCCTAAACTACCAATATACGGACAATCATGCTGTTTAACCAATAATTTTAGCAGGGCAATATCATAATTATAATTATGCGTCATCAATACAAACACGGTCTGCGTATCGATCGTCACCTGTGCAGCAACCTCATCTGGCTTTCCTGCGATAATTTTGTTCACATTTGGGAAACGCTGTGAATTCACATGCGTCACACGGCCGTCTGCAACCGTTACATGCCATCCGAGTATGCGGCCAATCCCGGCCAAAGGCAAGGCATCATTACCCGCCCCAACAATCACCAGGGCAACCGGCGGCTGTACAAATTCTATAAATGCCGTTAACAAGGTCTCTTCTACGGTATAGTCTTTAGCAATTGATGTCTTAGTAGACAATACCTCAGCAGCATCCTGCAATAACTGCTGGCGGTAAGATTCATCCAGCGTACCAGTAGTTTCTGCATCAGGTAATAACAGCAGGCAGGTGCCCGGCAACAGTTCCTGCGGATGCTGTAATGAAAACAAGGTAACTAATACCCCCTCCTGCCGTTTAGCAGATAATTGCTGGAGTAATATAACAGGATGATCTGCCCGATCGGGATCAATAGGCTCAAAAAGAATATGGACAATACCATTACATCCGAGCTGCACACCAAATTTGGCGTCATCTTCATCTGTCGTATCATAGGTTACCAGCTTATTCTGCTGCTGATTGATGACCAGCAATGCTTTACGCAGCGCATCGCCTTCAAGGCAACCACCGCTAATCGCACCGGTCAGCATCCCATCATCAGTAACCAGCATCCTGGCACCCGGGCGACGATAAGAAGAACCATTTACATGTACCACTGTTGCCAGTGCCATGCGCTTGCCAGCTTTCACTGCAGCAGTATATGCATCAATAATATCCAGGATTTCTTTCATAATTATATTCTGTTCCGGCAGATATTTAAACCCGCACCTGATTTTTGTCCTCTTCAGCCAGCTGGAGTACCTTATCCATAGTAATGGGAAGGTCGCGTACCCTTACACCAGTAGCATGAAAAACAGCGTTGGCAATGGCCGGGGCGACTGCAATAATTCCTATTTCACCTACTCCCTTTATACCAAGCGGATTCACCAGATCATCATGCTCTTCTACAAAGATAATATCAATATCGTTGATATCCTTGTTTACGGCAACGTGATATTCACCCAGATTATGGTTCATAAACCTGCCGAAATTATTGTCCATTACCGTTTCTTCTTCAAGCGCTTTACTGATTCCCCACACTACTGAGCCCAAAATTTGGCTCCCGGCGGTTTTAGGATTAAGTATTTTTCCTGCAGCTACGGCACACACTACCCGTGTAACAATAACAGTACCCAGATCCTCATCTACTTTCACCTCTGCAAATACAGCCGCATGGGAATTAAAAGAGTGCGTAGTTTTGGCAGCAGGATCAGGACCTGACATTCCACTTTCTATAATACTATCCGTTTCCGTTAAACGCATGACCTCGATAATCGATAGTCGCGAGCCGGGATCACTGATTAAAGAGATATGTCCTTCACCCATGGTCAGCTCTTTTGGAGCCGCTTCCGAAAGGGGACTGTGCTTTGTTTTTGAGGCCAGCTTAAATAATTTCGCCTTTACTTCCTCACAAACAGCTTTTACCGCTGAACCAACCGAGGCAGCTGTCCATGAACCACCCTGCAATGGTGCCATTGGCATCAGCGTATCTCCTAGTTTAAAAGTGACATCATTGATATCCATTCCCAGCGTTTCAGCGGCGATCTGTGTCATGATGGTATAGGTACCGGTTCCAATTTCTGAAGTCCCGCTGCTCACTGTCAGTTTACCATCAAGACTCAGCACTGCCTGCGCTTTTGCCGGCATTTGCAAAGCATCCCAGGCACCATTAGCCATTCCCCAACCAATGAGCTGATTACCTTCCCGCATAGACCGCGGTTCGATTGATCTGCCTGACCAGCCAAATTTTACAGCTCCCTGATCATAACAGGCACGCAGTTCTTTACTGGAATAGGGTTTACCTTCTACCTGGTCTTCTTCCGCATAATTAATCCTCCTGAATTCCAGCGGATCAATTTTTACCGCATACGCAATTTCATCTATAGCACTTTCAAAAGCATGTGCACTCGTTACTGCTCCCGGTGCACGCATATCCGTAGGAGTAGCAACATCAAGTTTCACGAGTTCATATTTCAATTTCACATTTTCGCAGTTGTACATGGTGCCCGACCAGTTCACCACAATCTCCGTATAATCTTCAAATTGTGAGGTTTCTCCATAGGCCTCATGCTGAATGGAAGTCAGTTTTCCGTTCTTATCAGCACTCATCGCTACGCGCTGCACAGTACCCGGACGATGCCCGAATGAAAACATCTGTTGTCTGGTCATCACCACTCGTACAGGCCGTCTTAATTCAAGCGCGGCCAGCGTAGCCATGAAAACCTGGTACTGCGGTCGTAAACCCGACCCGAAACCACCTCCTACAAAAGGAGAGACTACCCTCACATTTTTGAGCGACAGACCAAAAATATTACTGATATACAATTGAACGTTACTTACTCCCTGTGTTTTGTCATAGAGGGTGACTTTTCCATCTTCTTCCCATATGGCTGTGGTCGCAAACATCTCCAAAGGATTATGGTGTTCTGCTGCATGTACGTACTCTCCTTCAATCTTGTATTCGGCCTTTGCAAAAACACTTTCCGCATCTCCCCTGCTTTTGGGCTGTACATAACCTACTTTACCCATAGGTGCTTTTTTGGAGCGATGAAGATTATCCTGCAGATTGGTGACCAGCTTCTCTTCTTTATAAGTCACTTTAATCAATGAAGCAGCAAAACGGGCAACCTCGAAAGTTGTAGCCACAACCAGTCCTATCGGCTGCATGTTATAACGTATTTTATGATCATATAAAGGCCTGAAGGGATCACCCGGAGGAGAATCCATATCCTTATAACTTTTATTAAACCAGGCCAGACCTGAAACATTTTCATGTGTAAAGACCTGCACCACACCAGCTACCTGCATAGCCTGGCTGATATCAATTTCTTTTATTTTCCCTTTAGCGATAGTACTGTTGATGATATAACCGAACAGCATACCCTCTGCCTCAAATTCAGCAGCATATTTTGCTGTACCAGTTACTTTAAGTGATCCGTCTACACGGTTTGCCGGCTGGCCGGTATAATTGGTCTTCATAATTTAAGCTTTAGACAGATCAGATAAGATGGTAGATTCGTTTTTCAGGGCCATAGTTAAGGCCCGCACAATTGCACGTTTAGCGAGTTCAATTTTAAAGGTGTTATGTCCGAAACCCCTTGCGCCACTCAATACGGTTTCTGCAAATTCCCGAAAAGCTACCTCTGTGGCGAGCTGACCTTTTAACTGCTCCTCTGCCTGCCTGTCTCTCCAGGGCTTATGGGCAACCCCACCGAGGGCGACGCTCACATCCTGAATGACATTACCTTCCATTTTTAAAGCGGCGGCTACGGAAACCAGTGCAAAGGCATAAGATTGACGGTCGCGCAGTTTAAGATAGGCAACGTTCGTTTTAAAATGATCAGCAGGAAGGTCAATTGAAGTAATTAAATCGCCATGCTCCAGGTTATTGTCCATGTGAGGAGTATTACCCGGCAAACGATGGAAATCAGCGAAATCAATAGTGCGTTCGCCATTCACCCCGGTTACATTCACTTTAGCATCCAGCGCCATTAAGGCTACACACATATCCGATGGATGTGTTGCGATACAGGTTTCACTAGTACCCAGAATCGCATGGATCCGGTTAAAGCCATTAATTGCCGAGCAACCAGTGCCAGGCTCCCTTTTATTGCAGGGTGTAGCGAGGTCGTAAAAATAATAACACCGGGTGCGTTGTAAAGTATTGCCACCATTGGTAGCCATATTTCTCAGTTGAGGTGATGCTCCAGCCAATATGGCCTGAGATAAAAGGGGATAATTTTCTTCTACGTTTTTATTCCAGGCAGTA
>Ga0247814_10000891_pt1 | contig 20057 bp, 18 predicted proteins | sample UWRJL179409R1_FD_179947 | JGI IMG/M metagenome (GOLD analysis project Ga0247814, IMG submission 179947) | Plant litter microbial communities from Arlington Agricultural Research Station in Wisconsin, United States - UWRJ-L179-409R-1 | ecosystem: Environmental > Terrestrial > Plant litter >... | reverse complement strand
CAGCAGCCGATGGAACCGAAACCTATGTAATGGGTATGAGTAAAATTGCTTCCAACTTAGAAGCGGCTAAGAAAGAGAACTCGGTAATTACTTTAGAGAAAGATTATAAGGCAAAATACGAAGGCTTCGATCCAAATTCTCCCGAAACGATGATTGGTTTTACGCTGATGCAGGAAGAATATTTGGATAATAGTATTTCTTTAGCTAGTAAAATACAAAATGGTTTTGCTGCTTTAGGGAAAAAAATTAGAGCAGGTGGAGTAAAACAAGCTCCATTTATGGTATTGCATAAGGCTTATATGCCAAGAGTTTTAATTGAAACGGGTTTTATATCGAATTATGTTGAAGGAAATATTTTAGATTCTGAAGAAGGTCAAAATGATATAGCCAGAGCCATTGCTAATGCAATTATTAGTTATAAAAATGAATATTTTGGAGGAGAAGAATCAGAAGCAGCGGTAAAACCTTCTGAAAGAATTGTCGATACATCTCCGGCAACACAAACTCCGGATCCAGTAGTTGTTCCTAAAAAAGAAGTTGTTGTTGAAGCAAAAGCAGATGTTATTTTTAAAGTTCAACTAGCTGTTTCAAGTAAAAGATTAGAGTTAGCTCCTAAAAATTTCAAAGGTTTAAGAAATGTATCTATGGAGCCTATTGGCAGAAATTACAAGTATCTTTACGGTGAAACTACTGATTATGAGACTTCAAGAAAGCTTTTGGATGAGGCTAAAGAAAAAGGATATCCCTCTGCATTTTTAGTGGCATACAAAAACGGTGTTAAAATAGACATTCAAGAAGCAATTAAATAACGTCAAGTTCTAATATTTATATTAAATTTGCACTAAACACTTATATTTTGAAACTAACAAGAGAAATTAAGACTGCAATTTTAGTAATTGCATCAATATTATTATTTATTTGGGGTTATAGTTTTTTAAAAGGAAGAGATCTTTTTAGCAGTTATACAACATTGTATGTTCAATACGATAGCGTAGAAGGTTTAACACCATCTGCACCAGTAACATTAAATGGTTTAGCTATTGGTAAGATTGAAAAAATTACAATTAATCCTGTTGATGGTAAATTATTAGTTGAACTACAAATTAAAACTGAATTTCCAATTTCTAAATCCAGTCTTGCTACTATCTATGAGCCAGGTTTCATTGGTGGAAAGCAAATTGCTATCGAACCTAATTTTTCGGATAAAACGGTTGTAGAAAGTGGAGATCGATTAAGAGCTAATGTAAGATTGGGTTTAACCGAATCTTTAAGCAAAAAGCTAGTTCCGCTTCAGGACAAAATAGAAAAAGTATTAGTTAATGCAGATAATTTGATTTCTGGAATTAATAATGTTTTTGACAAGAAAACACAGGAAGATTTAAAGAAAAGTATAGCAGAGTTGAGCAGTACAATGGAGCAATTTCATAAAGCTTCAGCTGGGGTCAATTCATTATTAGTGGATAACAAAGCACAAATTAATGGAGCTGTTACTAACTTTAATAAAACGGCTACTAATTTCGCTAAGATTTCTGATTCTATAAACAAAGCCGATTTAGGGAAAACAGTTAAGACGCTTAACGCTACTTTAGCAAAAGTAAATGGAATTATGGCTGGCTTAGAAGCTGGAAATGGTTCTATGGGGAAATTATTAAAAGACGATGCTTTTTATAATAATTTATCTAAAACGTCTAAAGAATTAGAATTATTGCTTCAAGACGTTCGATTGTATCCTACTAGATATATTAATGTTTCACTTTTTGGAAAGAAAAACAAGCCTTACAAAGCCCCTGTTGACAGTACTTCAATTAGTAAATAATAACATTTATGAGTTATTTAGATAACATATTATTTGCAATAATTTTAATTGTTGCCTTTGGCTATTTTATTTCGAATATCAAAAAAATCTACAGAAATATCAATTTAGGAATTGATGTAGACCGAAAAGACAATTCAAAACAAAGATGGGAAAATATGGCAATGATTGCTTTAGGGCAATCAAAAATGGTAAAAAGACCTATTGCAGGAATTTTGCACATTATTGTCTATGTTGGTTTTGTTGTTATCAATATTGAATTACTGGAAATTATCATTGATGGATTGTTTGGTACCCATAGAATTTTTGCCTTTTTAGGTTCTTTCTATAATGGGCTTATTGCTTTTTTCGAAATTTTAGCCTTATTAGTTATTGTTGCAGTAACTGTTTTTTGGATTAGAAGAAATGTTGTCAAATTAAAACGTTTTATTAATCCTGATTTGAAAGGGTTTCCTAAAAGCGATGCGAATTACATCTTATATTTTGAAGTAATATTGATGTTCTTGTTTTTGTTCATGAACGCTACTGATTTCCATTTGCAATATGTTCCAGGAGGATATTCTCATTTTATTCAGGCAGGATCTTTTCCTGTAAGTCAGTTTTTAGCTCCTTTATTTAACGGAATGAATCATGAAGCGGTAGCTATGCTTTCTGAATTGTTCTGGTGGTTGCATATTGTAGGGATTTTGATTTTTATGAATTATCTGTATTTCTCAAAACACCTTCATATTCTATTGGCTTTCCCAAATACTTATTTTGCTGATTTAAATCCATTAGGGAAATTTGATAATTTAGAAGCCGTTACAAAAGAAGTAAAAATGATGATGGATCCTAATGCCGATCCATTTGCAGCTCCTGCACCAGCAGAAGGCGAAGTTCCAGCTAAATTTGGAGCCAGTGATGTTCAGGATTTAAATTGGGTACAATTATTGAATGCTTATACCTGTACCGAATGTGGAAGATGTACTTCAGCTTGTCCAGCTAATATAACAGGTAAAAAATTATCTCCTCGAAAAATCATGATGGATACTCGTGATAGATTGGAGGAAGTAGGAAAAAATATTGATGCTAATAAAGGCGTTTTTGTTGCCGACAATAAATCATTATTGAACGATTATATTACTCCAGAAGAACTTTGGGCTTGTACCTCTTGTAGTGCTTGTGTGGAGGAATGTCCGGTAAGTATTAGTCCGCTATCTATTATTATGGATATGAGACGTTATTTAGTAATGGAACAAAGTGCTGCGCCAACAACTTTAAATGCCATGATGACTAATGTTGAAAATAATGGAGCACCCTGGCCATACAATCAACAAGACCGATTAAATTGGAAAAACGAAAACTAAGAAGATTATGGTTTGACTGTTTATTTGTTTAATCGTTTTATCGAATTAACAATATCAAATAAACGATTTACCAAATAAACGATTAAACAAAATACAATGTCAGAAAATTTGATAGTACCTACAATGGCAGAAATGCTGGCTCAAGGAAAACAACCTGAAGTTTTGTTTTGGGTAGGTTGTGCAGGAAGTTTTGACGATAGAACCAAAAAAATTACCAAAGCATTTGTACGTATATTAAATAGTGCCAATGTTTCATTTGCAGTTCTGGGTACCGAAGAAAGTTGCACTGGAGATCCGGCAAAAAGAGCAGGAAATGAGTTTTTATTTCAAATGCAAGCCATGATGAATATAGAAGTGCTGAATGCTTATGAAGCTAAAAAAATTGTTACAGCTTGTCCGCATTGTTTTAATACTTTGAAAAATGAGTATCCAGAATTAGGTGGAAAATATGAAGTGATTCATCACACCGAATTTTTAAAATCTTTGCTGAACGACGGAAGATTATCTATTGAGGGAGGTCAGTTTAAAGGGAAAAAAATTACTTTTCATGATCCTTGTTATTTAGGAAGAGCCAATAAAGTATACGAAGCACCTCGTGATTTAATTGAAAAATTAGATGTGGAATTGGTAGAAATGAAACGCTCAAAGGCTAATGGTTTGTGTTGTGGAGCAGGAGGAGCGCAGATGTTTAAAGATGCCGAAAAAGGCAACAAAGAAATTAATGTTGAAAGAACGGAAGATGCTCTTGAAACAACTCCTGATATTATCGCCACAGGATGTCCGTTTTGTAATACTATGATGACCGACGGAATTAAAAATAAAGAAAAAGAAGGCGAAGTAAAAGTGATGGATATTGCTGAGTTAATCGCTAATGCACAGGATTTGTAAACAGAGTTTCTGAGTTAGTAAGAATCTAAGTTAAGATTAAATCCGAAATCTAAAATCAATAATCAACAATCTAAAATAGATATGTACGTACCATTTGAAAATTTACCAGAAGAATCCAGAATTTGGATTTATCAATCGAATAGAAAATTTTCGGATGCCGAATTTTCTGAAATCGAAACCGACTTACAATCGTTTTTAAATGGTTGGGCGGCACACGGTACAAGCTTAGAGGCTTCTTACCAGTTAAAATACAATCGTTTTATAATTATTGCAGTGAATCAGGAAGTTCAGGCAGCTACAGGTTGTTCTATTGATGCTTCCGTAGTTTTTATTCAAAGTTTAGAACAAAAGTATGGAGTAGATTTATTGGATAAAATGAATGTAACTTTTAAATTAGGAGAACACATTGCTCACAAACCATTGATTGATTTCAAAAAAATGGTAAAAGACAAAGCGGTTACTGAGAATACAATTGTTTTTAATAACCTGATTAACAATATTCAAGAATACAATGAATCTTGGGAAGTGCCTGCGGCAGACAGTTGGCATAGTAGATTTTTTTAATAAAAGTAGTAAAGGAGAATTTTTTCTCCTTTTTTTATGGCCTATTTTGTCTGGTCAATAAGTTAGTTTTATCTTAAAATAACTCTTTTTTGCTGCTTTTTGAGTACTTTCGTAGTACTAAAATTTATACATGAAAATAGCAATAGTTTGTTATCCTACCTTTGGAGGAAGTGGTGTTGTGGCTACAGAATTAGGTTTAGAATTAGCTCGTTTAGGACATGAAGTTCATTTTATAACATATAGCCAACCTGTGCGTTTGGCTTTGTTGAGTCCTAATGTACATTATCACGAAGTAAATGTCCCTGAATATCCTTTGTTTCATTATCAGCCTTATGAATTAGCCTTATCGAGTAAATTAGTCGATATGGTTAAGCTTTATAAAATAGATGTATTGCATGTACATTATGCAATTCCTCATGCTTATGCCGGTTACATGGCCAAGCAAATGCTTAAAAATGAAGGAATCGAAATCCCAATGATTACTACACTTCACGGTACTGATATTACCTTGGTTGGGAATCATCCGCATTATAAGCCTGCGGTGAGTTTTAGTATCAATAAATCCGATGTGGTTACTTCTGTATCTCAAAGTTTAAAAGATGATACCTATAAACTTTTCAATATTAAAAGAGATATTCATGTTATTCCCAATTTTATAGAATTGGAAAAAAACATTAAAAATTATAATATTCCTTGTCAGCGTACACTTATTGCTAAACCTGAAGAGCGAATTATTACGCATATTTCTAACTTTAGAAAAGTAAAACGAATTCCAGATATTGTTCAGATATTTTATAAAATCCAGCAAGAGATTCCAGCCAAATTATTAATGGTAGGTGACGGACCTGAAAAAGAAAAAGCCGAATTGTTATGCCAGGAATTGGGCATATTAGACAAGGTAATCTTTTTTGGGAATAGTAACGAAATTGATAAAATTTTAAGCAATTCTGATTTATTCTTATTGCCGTCTGAAACTGAAAGTTTTGGATTAGCTGCTTTGGAAGCAATGGCTTGGGGAGTTCCGGTTATTTCGAGTAATTCAGGAGGATTGCCAGAGGTTAATTTTGAAGGCGTTTCTGGGTATTTAAGCAATGTAGGGAATGTAGATGAAATGGCCCAAAATGCTTTGAGAATCTTAAAAGATGATACCGTTTTAGCTCAATTTAAACAAGATGCTTTGTCAGTAGCGCAGAAATTTGATATCAAACATATTTTGCCTTTGTATATTGATATTTACGAAAAAGCACTTAAAAAATATGCTAAAAAATCCAATTATCTTAAACCTCATAATGACTAAATTACTGAAAAAATGAAAAAAAGTATTCTTTTGATAGGTATAGTTTTAGTTCTGTTTTCGTGTAAAACAGCAATGAAAAATCCAGAACAAAAAAAGCTGTATGAAGTTTTGTTGCAGGAAAATGATGGTGGAGGAAATATTAATTTCTATGAGATTCTGTCAGAACCTAATGAAATTAAAATGCTGCTAAACGACGAGAAGTTAAAAGGAAAAATAAGCGCTACAGATGTTCAAAAATCTAATTTTGTAATTCTGAATATGGGGCAAAAACCAACTGGCGGTTACGGTATAACGGTCGATAGTGTTGAAGAAACAGACAAAGAGATTATTGTAAAAATAAAAGAATTAAAACCAGAACCGGGAGCAATGTTGATGCAAGTAATTACATATCCTTACACAGTAGTAAAGATTAATTCGAAAAAACAAATTGTTGTAAAATAAAAAATGCCACTGAAACAGTGGCATTTTTTGTATAATCTTTTTTTTAGATTAGAATTTGAATTTGATACCTAAAGCGATATCTGGACCAAAGTTATCACCATAATAGTTGTCAGAAAAATACAACTCAGGTCTGATGTCTAGAGATAGTAAAAGAGGCACTTCGTCAAAACCGTACTCAATACCAAGATCTCCTGCAACAAATGCAAATGTTTTGCTATCATCTACTCCAGGTGCATCAACACTCCAGTTTCCAACACCTCCACCAACACCAGCGTACCAATTGAATCCGCCATCAATGTTCCAAACCCATTGGTAAAGACCTGTTAATTTGAAAGCATCAACATTTTTACTGTTTCTCCATCCTAAATCTAACTCAAGACGGTTGTTATCAGACAATCCTCTTTGGTATGAAATCTCACCTCCAAAACCGTCATTGTCTCCTAAACGTAAACCTAGAGCATTTTTAGAAATTTCTTGTGCTTGTGTGCTGAATGCTAATCCCATTAGCATAAAAGCTGATAAAATGATTTTTTTCATAAATATAGTTTTGTTAAAGGCAAATTTACAACTATAATCAAACGAAAACTTTATTATAATATTATATATTTTTTATATAATTCCCACCTTGGCTGGGTTTGATGAGTGTGTTAAGATTGTTTTTAGAAAGTATAATGGATGCAATGAGTTGTTCTCCAGTAAGTTCTTCTTTCTCTATAAGGTTTACAGTTTCATTATATTTCGATTCTTCGTACCGATATAATTTCCATTTTTTCCTGTTGTATTCTAAAGATGTAAGATTTTCTACCCAATCTCCTGAGTTGAGATAGGTGGTTGAACCGTTTTTATTTTCTTTTTTTAGAATTTTTGGTTCATGAATGTGACCGCAAATTACATAATCGTATTTGTTTTCAATGGCTAGTTCAGTTGCCGTTTCTTCAAAATCCGAGATGTGTTTGACTGCTTTTTTAACGCTGGCTTTTATTTTTTTCGAAAAAGAATACGGTTCTTTCCCCATTTTGTTCAAACACCAGTTAAAGAATCGATTGATTAGAATCAGATAATCGTAGCCCAAGCCGCCTAATTTAGCAATCCATTTAGCATGGTTTACCGAGGCATCAAAAACATCTCCATGGAAAATCCAGGCTTTCTTATCATCCATTTCTAACACCACTTTATCGGCGAGAATGAAATTGCCCATATTCATTTCGGTGAACTTTCGAAGCATTTCGTCATGGTTTCCAGTAATGTAATAGACTTTAGTTCCTTTGGAAGCAAAACTTATTATTTTCTGGATTACTTTTAAGTGAGATTTAGGGAAATAGGATTTTCTAAATTGCCAAATATCAATGATATCGCCATTCAAAACTAAAATTTCAGGCTTGATAGACGATAAATAGTTGTATAATTCTTTTGCATGGCTGCCGTAAGTTCCAAGGTGAACATCAGAGATTACAACTACTTCAACTTTTCTCTTTTTCAATTGATTTCTAATTTGTTGTTTTGCAAATTAACGCTCCAAATGTGAATTTATCTTAAAGTTAAGGTTAACAAATAAGTAGTCTTTTGTAAACTAAAACGCAATTTTTGGCTTAAGATTGAAATCTTTAAATCATTAATTTTTAAAGCTAAAACTAAAATGGTACTTTTGTTCAAAATTAAATATAATGGCAGGAAATAGCTACGGAACACTATTTAGAATAACTACTTTTGGAGAATCACATGGTGACGCTTTAGGAGGAATCATTGATGGTTGCCCATCAGGAATTGCATTAGATTTTGATGCTATTCAACTAGAAATGTCAAGAAGAAAACCAGGACAATCAGCTATTGTTACCCAAAGAAAAGAACCAGATGATGTACAGTTTTTATCTGGAATTTTTGAAGGAAAAACAACTGGTACGCCAATAGGTTTTATTATTCCAAATACTAATCAAAAATCAGATGATTATTCGCATATAAAAGATAATTACAGACCGAGTCACGCTGATTATGTGTATGATCAAAAATACGGTTTTAGAGATTATCGCGGTGGAGGAAGAAGTTCGGCTCGTGAAACAGCAAGTAGAGTAGTAGCGGGAGCAATTGCTAAGCAAATGTTATCTGATATTAAAATTCATGCTTATGTTTCGGCTGTAGGACCTCTTTCATTAGATAAACCGTATCAGGAATTGGATTTTTCAAATATAGAAAGCAATCCGGTTCGTTCCCAGACCAGGAAATGGCAGCAACAATGGAAGAGTATATCAAGCAAATTCGTAAAGAAGGAGATACTGTAGGTGGTGTAGTTACTTGTGTAATTCAAAATGTTCCTGTTGGACTTGGAGAACCTGTTTTTGATAAATTGCATGCAGAATTAGGAAAAGCAATGCTTTCTATCAATGCGGTAAAAGGCTTCGAATTTGGAAGTGGATTTGAAGGTTCTAAAATGAAAGGTAGCAATCATAATGATTTATATAATGCTGATGGTACCACTAAAACAAATCTTTCTGGTGGAATTCAGGGGGGAATAAGCAATGGAATGGATATTTATTTCAGAGTAGCTTTTAAACCTGTGGCTACTATTATGCAAAAACAGGATTCATTGAATAATAAAGGAGAAATTACTGAGATGACAGGAAAAGGGCGTCATGATCCTTGTGTTGTTCCTCGTGCAGTGCCTATAGTTGAAGCGATGGCAGCAATTGTATTAGCTGATTTTTATTTGATAAATAAAACCTACTAATAAACGATATTATCGAAATTATCATATTGTTTTTTAACGATATAACAATTATAAAAAGGTGACGTATTAATTTTTATTATACTCACCTTTTTTTTGTATTTTTTATCCAGATTTTAATTTTAAAGCTAGATAAAATGACTCAAACCAATACTTCAAAACCATCGCTTTTAGGAAACCTTACTTTCCAAATTTTAATAGCCATGTTTTTTGGTGCCATTTTAGGGGTTATTATTCATAATTCAATTCCTCCAGAAGCTACCCAATCATTCAGTACCAAAATAAAAATGTTGGCTACCGTTTTCATTCGGTTGGTTCAAATGATTATTTCTCCTTTGGTTTTTACGACTCTGGTAGTTGGAATTGCAAAATTAGGAGATGTTAAGGCTGTTGGTAGAATAGGGATAAAATCATTGCTATGGTTTTTTACGGCTTCATTTTTGTCATTATTATTAGGAATGTTTTTTGTAAATATACTTCAGCCTGGAGTTGGACTTAATTTATCAAACGTTGATTTAGCTTCTGTTTCTGAAGTAACTGCAAAAACAAAAAATATATCTTTCGAAAATTTTATAGAACACATTGTGCCTAAAAGTATTTTTGAGGCAATGGCTACTAATGAAATTTTGCAAATTGTTATTTTCTCTATTTTCTTTGGTTTAGCAGCAGCATCTTTAGGCGATTATGTAAAACCAGTTGTTAGTGCTTTAGAAAAAACTTCTCATATTATACTTAAAATGGTAAACTATGTGATGAAATTTGCTCCTATAGGTGTTTTTGGAGCTATTGCCGGAGTATTTGCTGTTAGGGATTTTGAGGAATTAGCATTTACTTATTTTAAATTTTTTGCGTCTTTTTTAGTGGGTATTTCTTCTATTTGGATTGTCTTGATATTGGTGGGTTACATTTTTCTAAAAAGCAGAATGACTATTTTACTTAAAAGAATTATCAGTCCTTTGATAATTGCTTTTGGAACTACAAGTAGCGAAGCTGTTTTTCCCAAGCTTACTGAAGAACTCGAACGTTTTGGAGTAAAAGACAGAATTGTTTCTTTCATGTTGCCATTAGGATATTCTTTTAATCTGGATGGTAGTATGATGTACATGACCTTTGCAAGTATTTTTATTGCTCAGGCTTATGGAATTGATCTTGATTTAGGAACTCAAATGTCGATGCTTTTAGTTTTAATGCTTACCAGCAAAGGAATAGCAGGAGTGCCCAGAGCCAGTTTAGTGGTTGTGGCAGCAACTTGTGGAATGTTTGATATCCCCATTGAAGGAATTGCTTTGATATTGCCAATTGATCATTTTTGCGATATGTTTAGAAGTGCTACCAATGTTTTAGGGAATGCTTTAGCGGCATCAGTAATAGGAAAATGGGAAGAGCATAATGAAAATGAAGTAGTATTAGAATAGTAAATTAAAAAAATAAGGTAATTATTTCTTACAATAAAATTATAATCAATTGATTGTTCTATCTTTGAGAAGATTATGATAATTATGTCTTTTTTTCGAATTGTTTTTTTATTCCTAAGCTTATCACTTTTCAGTCAACCAAAGATTGATAACAGTGGAACTTCTTCAAAAGAGATATTGCAATTAACCAAGCAAGCATCTCAATACTTAGATGCATATAATTATGAATTGTCTCTGACCAAAGCCCGAATTGCTTTGCATAAAGCTTTTGAAATAGACAATCCTTATTTAGTTGCTAAATCATATAATATTATTGCAGGAAATTACGAGGAACTCAATGAGTTTAAAAAAGCCATATTCTACTATAAAAAGGGGCTGGTTTATGCTAATAAAGCCGAGAATGACACTATTAAATATTGGCTTTACAACAACTTAGGCAATGTATATTGTTTTGAAGAAAAACAATTTGATAAAGGATTGTATTATTATCAAACATCTTTAAAATACAGCGAACGAGAAGCCGATTTGAAGCAAATTTATATGACAAAGCTCAATTTGGCCTGGGCTTATTTTGATGCTAAAGATTTTCAAAAAGGGAAAATCTATCTTGATTTTATCAATAAAAAACAGCCTAATATTGATGATAAATCTGATTTAGTGATTATAAATATGCTCAATGGCATGTATTATAATCATTTGGCTAATTTTAAAAAAGCCGAATCCTATTTTAAAAAAGCAATTGCATTAGGGAAATTAAAAACAGATCAATCCGATTATTCTTTTGCTTTAGACGAATATACTCAGTTTTTATTTAATAGTGGAAATTATAGAGCTGCTTATGAAAATCTGGCTCTTTACCACAAAATTAGGAGTGAAATAGAAGGTGCAGCTCAATTAAAAAAAGCCAATATCATTGGAGCCAATTTAGAAATTGATGAGTATAAAAGAAAAATAGATGAAATAGAATTAAAAAATAATTTTCAGACTCAGGTTTTAGAAAAGACCAAAACTATTTCAGTTTTGTTAATTATTAGCTTGATTACTTTGTTGCTTTTAATTTATTCATTGTATCGAAATTATAATTTTAAAAAGATAAAAAACAAAGAATTAACACAAAAAAACAAAGAATTAATAGTTGCAAAAGAAAAAGCCGAAGTAGCATCTAAACTTAAGTCTCAGTTTGTATCTACTATAACACATGAATTGCGTACACCATTGTATGGAGTCATCGGAATTACAAATATGTTAGTAGATGAACATAAAGAACTATCGAATAGTGAGCATTTAAAATCACTTAAATTTTCGGCGAAATATTTATTATCTCTAGTAAATGATGTTTTACAAATCAATAAAATTGAAGAAAACAGAGTTGTTTTAGAAAAAAGAACCTTTAATATTGGAGACGAAATAGAATTTATTAAAAATTCAATGTCATATTTGGCTCAAAAACACAACAATAGTATGAATGTTGTAGTCGATCCAAAAATTCCAGAATATCTAATTGGAGACAAATTACGATTTTCTCAAATTATCATCAATTTGGTGAGCAATGCTTTGAAATTTACACACAATGGCGAAGTAACTATTTTAGCTAAATTAGTTGATGTCAAAGATAAAATGCACTTTATCGAATTCCATATTGAAGATAATGGAGTTGGAATTGCCGAAGAAAATCAAGAAAAAATATTTGATAAATTTGTTCAGGTTGGTCGAAAAGAAATTGATTATCAGGGAACAGGACTTGGTTTGTCTATTGTAAAACAGCTGTTGCAATTGTTCAATAGTACCATTTATTTAAAAAGTGAATTAGGAAAAGGAACTGTTTTTAATTTCACGATTGCTTTTGAAAGCGATATGGAGAAAACCAATGCAATTATTAATAATATAAATGTAGACTTGTCTTCTAACCAAATTCATAATGTTTTAGTAGTTGATGATAATAAGATAAACTTAATGATTACTCAAAAAACGATTGAAAAATTCAAGTATAAATGTAGTGTAGCTTTGTCTGGAGAAAAAGCACTGGAATTAATGGACTTAGAAAGATTTGATGTGGTTTTAATGGATATTAATATGCCTGTTATGAACGGTTTTGAAACCACAAAATTAATTCGCGAAAGAGCAATCAAAACTCCTATAATTGCTTTGACTGCATTTGATAAAGAAGAAATTACAGAAGAAGCACTTTCGGCTGGATTTAATGATATTATTAGCAAACCTTTTGATTCAAGACAATTATATAAGGTTATTAACGAAGTGATTGTAAAAGAATCGAATTTACTATAAAAAAAAACAATCGTAAAAAGTTTTTAGGCTCATTTACGATTGAATATAATTAATGGTTTATAAATAAAAACCAATGTTTTATTTTAGTATTCTTATTAATACCAGCGTTTTTTATTCTGTTTTGAAGCTTCAGATTTTCTTGATTTATGTGCTCCGCCACTTCTGTTTGAATTTTTAGGTTTTTCATCAATTTTATCAGGGCTTCCTGCATGCCAAGGATAAGGATGGTCTGAAATGGTTTTTACATCAACCTTAATTAATTTTTGAATGTCTTTCCAGTAGCCGTGTTCATCTTTACTACAAAAAGAAATAGCAAGTCCGCCGTTTCCAGCACGACCTGTTCTGCCTATTCGGTGAACGTAAGTTTCAGGAATATTAGGTAAATCAAAATTGATAACATAAGGCAACTGGTCAATATCAATACCACGAGCTGCAATATCAGTAGCAACAAGAACGCCAACTTCTTTGTTTTTAAAAGCATCTAAAACGCGTTGTCTTGCATTTTGCGATTTGTCTCCGTGAATGGCTTCGGCAGCAATATTTTTTTTGCGTAAAGCTTTCACCACATTATCTGCTCCGTGTTTTGTTCTCGAAAAAACTAAAACATCAGTCAGATTTTCTTTTTGTAATAAAGTATAAAGCAAGTTTCTTTTTTCGCCTTTTTCAACAAAATAAACGTGTTGTTCTACTTTTTCAGCAGTTGATGAAACTGGAGAAACTGTTACCGTTTCAGGATTAGTCAAAAACATTTCGGCTAATTCTCTGATGGCAATTGGCATGGTAGCCGAGAAAAATAAAGTTTGTCTGTTTTTTGGCGTCAGCTTAACAATTTTCTTTACGTCGTTTACAAATCCCATATCAAGCATTTGATCGGCTTCGTCTAAAACTAAATTGTGTAAATGATCTAAGTCAATGAATCCTTGTTTGTGTAAATCCAATAATCTTCCAGGAGTAGCAATTAAAATATCAATGCCCTTTTTTAGCGTGTCAACCTGAGGGTTTTGAGAAACACCACCAAAAATAGTCAATTGTGTCAGGTTAGTATATTTGGCATAAGTATCAAAACTTTGACCTATTTGTACCGCTAATTCACGAGTGGGAGTAACTACTAAGGCACGAATTTGTTTCGGTTTTTTTGACGAACCCACAATTCGATGCAATTGATGAATAATTGGGATAGCAAAAGCAGCCGTTTTTCCCGTTCCCGTTTGGGCGCAACCTATTAAATCATTCCCGGCTAAAATAAGCGGAATGGCCTGTTCCTGAATTGGAGTTGGATTAGTATAGCCTTGTTCAAATACGGCTTTTTGAATACTTTTTGAAAGTGATAAATCTTCGAATAACATAAGAGTTTGGTATTAATTATCCTGTAATAGCTACAGCGATAAGTTGCGCAAAGATAGTATTATTATTCTTGATGCTGTTTATTGCTGGGATTCGGTGCTGATAAAAGATAGTGTATTGGGATTATAATTGGTTTTTATTCGAATTGGATTTTATAAAATCAGTAACAAGATAACCAATTAGTTTTCCAATTAAATGATTGTTTTTATCAATGTCTAAATCGGGTGCGCCTTCGCAAATATGAATGTAGGTCGCATTTTTGTCTTTAGCAAAGAAAGAAACAAACTGACGTAATTCTTCTACCGAAAAACCGCTCAAAGTCATGGCGCTGCTCGCAATGTTAGGGATAGCATCTAAGTCTATTTCAATTCCAAAAGTTTCTGTTTTAATGAATTCTAATGCATCAACCATTTCCTGAGAAAAGTTTTTTTCTTTTCGAATATTGATACTGTCGTAAGTATTGTAACGAACGCGGTCATCGGTCTTTTTGATAATGTCTAAAACGCTTTTTGAAGTATAATTTTCGTGTAATCCAAAAACGAAATATTTTTTCAGGAAACCTTCTTCATAAGCATAAGAAAAACCATTTCCGCTGTGGCGTCCTTCTAAAATTCTAAAATCCGAATGCGCATCAAAGTTTATGGAGTTGATAGGTTTTCCTTTGGCAAGAGCCGTGCCTTTAATGTTTCCGTAAGCGTTGTTGTGTCCACCACCAATGATAATAGGGATTTTACCTAATTTAACGATGCTAAAGATAATATGAGAAACGTCTTTGTCAATTTTTTTGACCAATTGACTCAACTTTACACGATCGTCGATGTTATTAAAATCTAAATTTTCTACCTCTTTCATTTCTTCTGAAACATTAATTTGTCCCAGAACGAGAATTTGGTTTCCTTTACAAAAACGATTGTGCTGAATGTTAGCAATACTCTTGATGGCTTCATTCCATGCCGAAGCTGCTCCGGGTCTTCCAAAGTTAGCCCGAACGCCAATATCTTCGGGGATTCCTAATAAGATATATTTGGCATCAGTGTTTTTTATAAAAGAAATGGGGTTTGTTCCAACAGGAACGGTGAGCATTTTTTCACCAAATTTTATTTCTCCGCTTCTATGGTTCGTAACCTTTGCTAAATCATGAAATGTAAACGGTATGAACTTTTCCATAAAAGAAAATTTTTCTCCAAAAATAATATAATTTCTCTACTTACGTTATATCTTAAAATTTATATTGTTAAATTTGGTATTATTAAAATTGTAAAAACGTTAAAAAAATGGAAAACAAGCAAAGTAGTTCAAGTCTAAAGGCAGTCATTGCCGTATTGGCTGTTTTATTAGTGGGGAGTTTAGTTTATATTTTCAAATTATCTTCTGATACAGAAAAGGTACAAACGGTATTAACTAAAGAGGTATCTGAAAAAGATTCAGTATTGAAAGATTTAGAAGAATTAAAAGCAACTTATGATGCTGCAATTGCTGAAAATACTTCAATGTCTGATGAATTGATTCAGGAGCGAGATAAAGTAGTCGGTTTAATGGATGAAGTAAAAAAATCCAAGGGAGATCTTTCGGCATTTAAAACGAAAATGAATCTTTTGCAAAACAAAATGAAAGCTTTAATAGCTGAAAACGAAGGGTTGAAAAACCAAAACGTAGTTTTAAAAACACAACGTGATAGTACAGCTGTAGTTTTAGATGAATCTAAAAAATACAACCAAACATTAGTTGGGCAAAATGATGAGTTAGCTAAAGTTGTTGAAAAAGGCGCAAAATTGACAGTTTTGAACATTCAGAGTTCAGCTTATAAAGTAAAAAGCTCTGGAAAAGAAATTGCAACAGACAAAGCCAGAAGAACAAATATGCTTAAAATAAGTTTTACTATTGCTGGTAATGAAATTGCACAATCAGGAGACAAAACTTATTATGTACAAGTAATTGACAGTAAAAACAATGTTTTAGGAGAAAAGAAAATTATCAGTTTTGACGGTAGTACTTTGACTTATAGCTTTACAAGTACTGTGAGATACGAGAACAAAACGGTTAATGTTACGGAAAACTTACCAGGGAAAGACTTTGAAAAAGGAACTTATTTTATCAATATTTTTGATAAAGGAGAATTGGTTTCTAAATCAAGTTTTACTTTGAAATAATCTGTTTAGAATTTTTAATAATGAAAAAGAGGAGCAATTGCTCCTCTTTTTTTTGTGCTTATATTTTTGGTAATCGAAATTATTTTAGAGAAATGTGTTTTTGTAATCAGTAATTATAATTATGTAAACACTGAGGTAAATTCTGTAAAATTCTAAATCCACTAATTATTGATCTTTGCATAAATGATTTAAAAAACATAAAATATTATTAAAGATGAATACACAATACGCAAAAATCGGGAAAACATATCCAAAACCAAATCCAATAACTAGAAAAGATGATCCTTGGAAAAAATATCAAGCCTTATTTAATTAAGAATAAAACGCTAAAAAATTGATACTTGTATCATTGCTAAAAAGTTAAGACTATGGAAAATGTCATAGAAAAAATCGAAGGAATGGGAGCCATTGCTTCGGAACAGGGGACTACTTTTAGAGTCTGGGCGCCAAATGCTGATAAAGTTTTTGTTACAGGTACATTCAATAATTGGGATCATACTAAAAATGAACTTACGCTGGAAGAAAATGGATATTGGTCTGAAATGGTTTCTGAAGCTAAAACAGGTGATGAGTATAAATATATTATTCATAACGGAGACTTGATTTTAGAAAGAAATGATCCGTATGCCAAAGAAATGACTAATAGTAATGGTAATAGCATTATTACAAGTTTAGATTTCGAATGGGAAGATCAGGATTTTAAAATGAAATCGTGGAATAATTTGGTGATATACGAATTACACGTAGGTACATTTTATAGAAAAGATTTAGATACTGTTGCCACATTCGACTCTATTATTGAAAAAATTCCATACTTAAAAAAACTAGGTGTCAACTGTGTTGAGATATTGCCAATTGCAGAATTTGCAGGAGGTATTTCCTGGGGATACAATCCTTCTTATCCTTTCGCGATTGAACGTGATTATGGAGGTGCCGAAGCTTTTGCACGTATGGTGAATGCTTTTCATAAAGAAGATATTGCTGTAATCCTGGACGTTGTTTACAATCATTTTGGACCATCGGATATGGATTTATGGCAATTTGATGGCTGGTCTGAAAACGGAAAAGGTGGAATTTATTTCTATAATGATCATCGATCAGCCACTCCTTGGGGAGATTCCAGACCTGATTATGGACGAGAAGAAGTAAGAAGGTATATTAGAGATAATGCAATGATGTGGATTGAAGACTATCACTGTGATGGTCTACGCATGGACGCAACTTCCTATATACGTTATGAAGGTGGAGGTTTAGGATATGATAGTGAAATCCCAGAAGGAAATATCTTAATGAGAGATATTAATGCTGAAATCAAATTGAAATATCCTGAAAAATTAACCATTGCTGAAGATTTAAAAGGACATGATTTAGTAACCCTTAATTCAGAATATGGTGGAATAGGGTATGGTTCGCAATGGGATATGAATTTTGTGCATCCGGTAAGAAAGTTTTTGATCGAACAAGGAGATGAATATCGTGATCTGCAAGCGCTTGTTGATGCCATTTTATTTCAATATAACAATGATGTTTTTGAGCGAATTATTTACACAGAATCTCACGATGAAGTTGCAAATGGTAAGGCTCGTGTACCTGAAGAAATTCAGCCTGGAAATGCAGATAGTTTCTTTGGAAAAAAGAGAGCAATATTAGGTTTGGTAATTACTTTGACCTCTCCGGGGATACCAATGTTGTTTCAAGGTCAGGAATTTATTGAAGATGAATATTTCAAAGATTCTGAAGCCCTAGACTGGAATCAACAGGAAAAGCACGAAGGAATCACACAAATGGTTAGCGACTTAATTAAGATTCGTACAGAATACAAAAGCGAAAGTGAGGGGTTAAAAGGGCAGTACACAAAAGTAGTGCATTTTGACAATGACAATAAAATTTTGGCTTATGCACGATCCACGAATGAAGATTTTACAAATTCAACAATTGTTTTGTTGAATTTATCAAATCAATCTTTTGAAGATTTTGCATTTGGTGTTCCTTATGCAAATGAATATCATTTAGCTTTTAATAGTGACTGGAAAGGATATGATGAAGAATTTACGGATATGGTAGTGAGTTCTGTTTCTATTTTAAATGAAAGTTACAGTGGAGAACCATGTAAGGCAGTTGTAAATTTACCTGCTTATACCGCTTTAATTTTTACGCCTAACAATAATTAATAGTATTAGAAATATTTTATTTATAGGCTTAAAAGTATCTTAAATAAAAAGAGGAGCAATTGCTCCTCTTTTTTATGATTATAGATTTTAGAATATCCAAAATATTATTCAGAAACTTTAATTTCAAACATTTTGTCCCAGTTTTTTCCTGTTACAAAAATGGTTTTAGTTTTTGGGTTGTAGGCAATTCCGTTTAGAACATCTGTGTCAGGCAACTGAGTTACTTTTTTCTTTAAATCAACAAGATTGATTATTCCTTCAACAGCTCCGTTTTCTGGGTTTATAACGGCTATAGCATCTTTTAAATAAATATTTCCAAATATTTTACCGTTAATCCATTCTAGTTCGTTCACGGATTTTATTTTAGAACTTCCCGAATACACATTAATGTAGTCAACTTCTTTTAAATTTTCGGGATCTAATTTCCAAATTTTTTCAGTACCGTCTGATTGATATAGATTTTTTCCATCATTAGTCAAGCCCCAGCCTTCAATTGGTTTGAAATAAGTAAATGTCTTTTCTTTTTTAAAAGTATCAGCATTATAAACATATCCTTCATTACTTTGCCAAGTGAGTTGGTAAACTTTATTGTTTAAAATAGTAATTCCTTCTCCGAAATATTTATCGGCTAGTTCTACTTTTTTATAGACCTCCCCAGTTTTATAATTTGTTTTTCTTAAGCTAGAAACTCCTTTGTTACCAGTTGGTCCAGTTCCGTTTCCAGTTCCTTCGTAAAGTGTATCTCTGTAAAATTCTAATCCTTGAGTGTATGCTTTAATATCGTGAGGATAAGTATTAACGATTTCATACTTTAATAATTTAGGAGTAATATTCGAAACAACTTCAATTCTGGTAGTGGTTTCTGCATTTTCGCCTTCAAAATAAACTAAGGCTTTTATGTTTTGGTAGCCTAATTTTTGGTCTTTTAATTCAAAAGAAAGTTTTTCAAGCCCTTTGACGGTTTTAACTTTGGCATCATTAACATAGTACACAATACTATCAACTTGCTTCGATTTTGGGTTCAAAATATTCAAATCAAGTGTTTCTTGAGGCTGGTATTGTGCCGAAATTTTAGAAGAATCAAAATTAAATATAGTATTTTCTCTATTTTTTGTATCTCCACAATTAGAAAGTAATGTTCCTAATAAAATGAAAGATAGTAAGTTATGTTTTTTCATGTTGTGAATTTTAAAAGCCCTAATATACAATGTTATTTTAAGCATACAAAAGGGCTTGCAAAAATATAAAAAGATTGTATATTTGCACCGGCAAGTCCTACACGACCAGCTCCTGCAGACTCCCCCAGGATGGGAACATAGCAAGGGTACGTGGTTGAGCGGTGCGATGTAGGTCGCTTGCCATTTTTTATTTAATCTGTACCGACGCATCGGGATATTTCAGATTCTTTTTCAGAATTAAAGCAAAAGTAGTCTTCCTTCGGGAGGATTTTTTTATTTTTGGCCCAGCCTAACAAAAAACTAATTAAACAATGAGCAAAGTAGTATTGATTACTGGAGGTTCTTCAGGAATAGGAAAATCTATTGGTGAATTTTTACATCATAAAGGCTTTATTGTTTATGGAACCAGCAGGAATCCACAAAATGTTTTAAATTCGGTTTTTCC
>Ga0247814_10000889_pt1 | contig 20082 bp, 10 predicted proteins | sample UWRJL179409R1_FD_179947 | JGI IMG/M metagenome (GOLD analysis project Ga0247814, IMG submission 179947) | Plant litter microbial communities from Arlington Agricultural Research Station in Wisconsin, United States - UWRJ-L179-409R-1 | ecosystem: Environmental > Terrestrial > Plant litter >... | reverse complement strand
TAGAAGAAACACATCTAGTCTCCGCCAGACTTGTAGGTACATCACCAAAGGACGAAATGCAATATAGGGCAGGGTTCATTGGTTATGGAACAATCATTAATCCGTTAATCAATTACGCCTGTGATTACTTTAAAATTGTTTATAAAACAACCTACAGGGGTAAAACTATCGAGGCTTCAGGATTAATCGCATTACCCAAAAATGGTCCTGCAAATCCTTCTATAATTAGTTGTCAGCATGAGACGCGATTTACTTATGCATCTGCCGCTTCTCTTTACCCACATGCCACTACAGGCTTTGAGGTTCTTGCTGCAATGGGTTATGTCGTTGTCATCCCGGATTATATTGGTTTTGGTAATTCAGAGAACATATTTCATCCTTACTATATCAGAGATGCTTCCGCTGCGGCTGTTGTAGACATGATCAAAGCTGCAAAGGAATACCTTTCAAGTAAACAATTCGCGACCAGCAACCGACTTTTTTTAGTCGGTTATTCTGAGGGTGGATATGCTACACTTGCTGCACAACGTGAGATTGAAACCCATCCAATTCCGGGTTTGACTCTGTCCGCCACTGCTGCAGGTGCCGGCGCATTTGATCTTACCACTATGTTGACCGAAGTTTCGCAAAGTAGAGAGTCGATGGCTACAGGGTACATTGCCTATTTGCTTCAGGCTTACAATACTCATTATGGATGGAGTCGTCCACTGAACACTATATTTAACGAACCTTTTGCTAAAGATGCTCCTGCATTGTTTCATGGACAATATGATGGGCAGAAAATCGGCTCCTGGCTGACATTTAATTTAAAAGATCTATTCACACCCACATTCAGATCCGATCTTATTATAGACGGAAAGGAATCAGAGCTAAAGACTGCACTGAAACTCAACAGCTTTTTTGACTGGTATCCTAAAGGCTTAACGCGTTTGTACCATGGAACTGAGGATGAAATTGTCCCTTTTAAGAGTACACAAACAACTTTTGATTCTTTTAAAGCAGCTGGGTCGACAAAGGTTTCACTAATTCCAGTTCCTGGTACACACTTAAATGCTGCGAGTTATATGATGTTAGATGTGTTACCCTGGCTGATTTCACTAGATAGATAAGAATATGTCGAACCTTAACGATAAAGAAAATACATCACAGTTAGATACCTGGTCTGCTGCACAGTATAGTAAATTTGAGCAGGAGCGCAATCGTCCGATCAAGGATTTGCTTGCGCAGATAGGCTTGGCAACGGTTGGCAAGGCTGCAGACATCGGTTGCGGTCCGGGAAACTCAACTGCGCTTTTGGCGACTGCCTTTCCCGATGCCCAGCTATCCGGAATTGACAGTTCAGCAGATATGATTGAGGCGGCCAGAAAAAGAATGCCTCAAGTAGATTTTCAGGTCGACGATATTTCTAATTGGGAGCGCAAGGAATTATATGATGTCATCCTGGCCAATGCTTCACTGCAATGGGTGCCTGATCACAAAACACTATTTCGAAGGCTAATCGATAAACTAAACAATAGCGGCGTATTGGCGGTTCAAATGCCTGACAACTTTGAAGAACCGGCGCATCAACTCATGCGGTCAATAGCAGAAGAAGGCCCTTGGAAATCGAAATTAGCCGATGCATCCAAGAGGATTGCACGTGAAAGCGCACTATGGTATTACAACCAGCTGAACCCACATGTTAGGAAACTTGATATTTGGAGAACTACCTATTTTCATCCTATGCCCGGCGGTGCAAAAGATATCGTCGAATGGTTCAAGGGAACGGGTTTGAGGCCATTCCTTGATCCGCTTACCTCTGATGAGCGCGAAGTATTCCTGGAGCTTTATACTAAGGGCATCTCCGAAGTTTACCCGGTAAGTTTTGATGGCAGCATCCTCTTGCCTTATCCAAGGCTGTTTATCATCGCCCAAAAGTAGGCTGCTATTTAACCCTGTTGAAGACAAACAAATCCTTAAAAACCCATTTGCCATCCTGCAAACTGCCCCTGGCGATCACAAACTGATTTGCAGAACGTTTTTCATACAATTTTCGCAGCTCTTCGCCCTCTTTCTGAAATATCGCACGGTCTTTACCCGCCTCCACGAAGGCATAGCGGTCTTGCTTGTCTTTTTCTTCGCTGCCAATTAAGCCGGGTTGAAAGTGTTTAACTAAGGAAACGAAACCTTTTTCCTGTTGTTCGTACGCCAGTATCTCATAAAGAGCTGCCTTACCATCTTTCATAAACCGCATAAAGCCGAGCATGTTCCCATGATCTGGTGCCAACCAAACGCCATCGATTGCCTGGCCTTCTGCAGTCAAAGCTTTCCAATGGCCCTCTATGAAGCTTACATCGGCAACAGAACCTGATTTTGGATTGTTTTGTGCGTTACAAATAGTTGCACAACTTGTAGCAAACAAGAGGAGTAAAAAGGTAAGGGTATTTTTCATCGCAGCGTTTTGAAATGGTTATCTTTAAAGATACAGAATGATTTTAATCCAGTTACCAATTTCCAAATCTAATAGTTCAGATCTATGTATGCACTGGCCACGTCTTAACTTCGGGTGATGCGTATCATTTACCCTGATTTGTCTCGAGGTTGATTCCCTGTTGTAGCTTCCCTGGGTCGGCTATAGACAAATCAACGCCGAACCAAGGGAGACGCAAGGGAGAACCAACCTCCTGTCAACCTGCCAATACAGGACAGTGCATGATGGGTTTCTGAAAAATTCTATGGATACTAGTAAAGTTGAAGAATATCACTTATACAAACACCAACCATTTATGAACCAGCAGTTAAGAGGATTATTTACCGTTTTCAGCCTCATTTTTTTATTCACTTTTTCCGAGCGTGTATCGGCACAGAAGCTCTCTCCTTATGATTTAAAAGTGGAGCATTTGATAAATCCCCTGAATGTGGACAATCCGATGCCCCGATTTAGCTGGAAAATCACTTCAGGTGTAAAAAATACGCTACAAACAAACTATGAAATCAAATTAGGTACCACTGTAGCAATAGGAAATAAGCCATTTTGGACAGCTAGCGTAGCCAGTGATCAGTCTGTATTGATCGATTACTCAGGGCCACAGCTCAACAGCAAAACAAAATATTTCTGGCAGGTTCGAATTAAGGATAACCATGGCAATTCATCTGCCTGGTCGCCAATACAGTTTTTCCAAACTGGACTGAAACCTGCAGACTGGACCGCTAAATGGATCACTGTATCGGAAAAGGACACTTCAAAAGTAAGCCCCTTGTTTAGAAAAGAAGTTTCGATAAAAAAAGCGATTCGTTCCGCGATGATTTATGTCACCGCAAAAGGGCTTTATGAAGCTAATATTAATGGAAAACGAGTTAGCGATCATTATTTCGCACCCGGATGGACCAGCTACAGAAAACACTTGCAATATCAGGTATATGATGTAACCAGTTCATTAAAGAAAGGTGCCAACGCGATTGGGGTTACACTGGGTGATGGCTGGTTTAAAGGCAGGATCGGCTTTGGTGGCCAGCACAATTTTTATGGCGATACCAGAGCCCTATTGCTTCAGCTGGAACTGGAGTATGCGGATGGCACTAAAGAAACCATCAATAGCGATGAAAGTTGGAAAAGTAGTTATGGGCCTATATTGGCTTCCGATGTCTATGATGGCGAAACTTACGATGCAAGACGTGAAAAAAAGGGATGGACAGTTGCCGGTTATCAGGAAGATGCTTCCTGGAAAAGCGTACGCATTTTTGAAAAAGGTACAGAGCAATTGGTCGGCATGAGTGGGCCACTCGTTAAAAAACACGAAACCTTTAAAGCGTTGAAGATCATTAAAACTCCAAAAGGTGAAACTGTAGTTGACTTCGGACAAAATTTAGTGGGTTGGGTGATGCTAACAGCTAAGGGACCAGCGGGTACTAAAATCACGTTGAGCCATACCGAAGTGCTGGACAAAGCAGGGAATTTTTACACAGAAAATCTGCGTACAGCGAAGGCACAGGATCATTATATATTGAGTGGTGCTGAAGTGCAAACTTTCGAGCCCCATTTCACTTTTCAAGGTTTCAGATATGTCAGGGTTGATGGTTATCCTGGGGAGTTGAAGTTAGAAGATTTAACTGGCGTGGCTTTGTATTCCGACATGGATCCAACGGGAAAATTCAGTACTTCAAATCCATTATTGAATCAACTACAACATAATATCCAGTGGGGACAGAAAGGTAATTTCGTAGATGTACCTACCGATTGCCCGCAACGTGACGAGCGTTTAGGATGGACGGGAGATGCGCAAGCTTTTTCGGCTACTGCCGCCTACAATATGGATGTTGCAGGATTTTTCACGAAATGGCTGAAAGATGTAAAGGCAGATCAAACACCTACAGGGGCGATCCCTCATGTGGTGCCTAACGTGATGGACGATAGCCAAAGTGGTGCTGCGGGCTGGGCAGATGTGGGTACTGTGATTCCATGGGACATGTATGTTTCTTATGGAGACAAACGGATTCTGGAAGTCCAGTACGAGAGCATGCAAAAATGGGTTGGTTTTATCACTTCCAGATCAAAGAATGATTTATGGAATACCGGATTCCACTTCGGCGATTGGTTATTTTATCGTCCAAATGATGACAATGATGGTCGGGCAGCGGTGACTGATAAATATATGATTGCGCAAACTTTCTACGCACATTCTACCCAACTGCTGATCAATGCGGCGGAAGTATTGGGTAAGACAGCAGATGTAGAAAAATACGGCATTTTATTGAAGAAAATTAAAGATGCTTATGTTAGAGAATACATGACTCCTAACGGGAAGTTGGTTTCCAATACGCAGACCGCCTATGTACTCTCCCTGCAGTTTGATATGCTTCCTGAAAACTTAAGACAACAAGCTTCAGATCGATTGGTAGCCAATATTAGAGACTATGGTAATCATTTAACCACCGGATTTTTAGGTACGCCTTATTTGTGCCATGTGCTGAGCAGATTCGGACATGAGAATGTGGCCTATGATCTTTTGATGCAAGAGAATTATCCATCCTGGTTGTATCCGGTAAAAATGGGCGCAACAACGATCTGGGAGAGATGGGATGGCATCAAGCAAGATGGTAGTTTTCAGACTCCGGATATGAACTCATTCAACCATTACGCTTACGGCGCAATTGGCGATTGGATGTATAAAAATATAGCAGGAATTAATGCGGTTTCTTCGGCACCAGGCTATAAGGAGATCTTGATCAAACCTATACCGGGAGGCAAATTAACCAGTGCATCAGGAGAGCTAAATACCTCTTATGGAATTGTGAAATCTGCCTGGACGCTTACGGGCGGTGTGTTTAAGCTAAATGTAACTGTTCCTGCAAATGCCAGGGCTACTGTTGTTCTTCCGAAAAGCGGAAAGAAAGAACAGATCGGATCCGGCAATTACCATTTTGAATATCAATACTAAATACCTTACATTGTATAACCACCAAAAACGCAAGATGAAACTTAATTTACGGAAAACCTTTAATGCATTGCTGCTATTCGCAGGCGTCGCATTTTCTGCGAATGCCTATGGAAGGACGCAAACTGAACCTATAGATTTACAAACTGAACACCTGGTAGCACCCCTTGGAATAGATGCGGCTAGTCCGCGTTTGTCATGGATGATGAAAGATGTACGTCAGGGAGCTAAACAGTTGGCTTATAGGGTCTATGTAGGAAAGGATTCTTTGGATGTCATTAAGAAAAAAGGTGGTTCATGGGATTCCGGTAAACTGTTGTCGGCCAATAGCCTGGTAGTGTATAAAGGAAAAGCATTAGAACCCTACACAAAATATTACTGGCTGGTAGAAATCTGGGGTAAAGACGGTTTAAATGCTTCTTCTACTGCGGTATCTAGTTTTGAGACCGGATTGATGTCTGCCACAAACTGGAAGGGTTCATGGATTACCGACAATAACGGCATTGAAGTGAAACCTGCCCCTTATTTCAGAACTGTGTTTTCTGCTGCTAAGAAAATCAAGACAGCAAGGGCATATATTGCCTGCGGCGGTTTATATGAGTTGTATTTGAACGGAAAAAAGGTTGGAAACCATAGAATGGATCCGATGTATACCCGGTTCGACAGACGTACTTTGTATGTAAGTTACGATGTAACTGCTCAACTACAAAATGGTAAAAATGCAGTCGGTGTATTACTTGGAAACGGTTGGTATAACCACCAGTCTACTGCGGTTTGGGATTTTCATAAAGCACCCTGGAGAAATAGGCCGACATTCTGTTTGGACTTAAGAATTACCTATGCTGATGGTACTGTGGAAACAGTTACTTCTGGCAGGGAGTGGAAAACATCATTGAGCCCAATCACTTTCAATAGTATTTACACTGCAGAACATTACGATGCACGCCTCGAGCAGATCGGCTGGAACGTGGTGAACTTTGACGACAGCAAATGGGGCAACTCTACCTTCAGAAGTGCGCCTTCAGCTAACATCGTTTCACAGGCTTTGCATCCGATAAGAAATGTAGAGAAGATCCCTGCGAAATCCATGACCAAAATAAATGACACCACCTATGTTTTTGATTTGGGTAGGAACATCTCAGGTGTGAGTCAGATCAGCTTAAATGGCGAGGCGGGTACAGTTTTAAGGTTGAAGCACAGCGAGCGTTTGTATGCGAATGGAAGAGCCGATATGTCTAATATCGACGAACACTATCGTCCAACCGACAATACTGATCCTTTTCAAACGGATATCTTAACGCTGAATGGCAGGGGTGAAGAAACATTTACCCCGCATTTCAACTATAAAGGATTTCAGTATGTGGAAGTGACGAGCAGTAAGCCGGTTGTGCTAACGAAAGGAAGTATCGTTGGTTATTTTATGCACAGTGATGTTCCACCAATAGGAGAGATAAAATCCTCTAATCCTATTCTGGATAAGATATGGTATGCGACAAATAATTCTTACCTCTCTAACTTCTTTGGTTATCCTACAGATTGTCCACAAAGAGAGAAGAATGGATGGACGGGAGACGCGCACATCGCTATCGAAACTGGTTTAATGAACTTTGACGGCATCACTATTTATGAGAAATGGTTGGCCGATCACCGTGATGAGCAGCAGCCAAATGGCGTATTACCTTCCATTATTCCGACAGATGGATGGGGTTACGAATGGGGTAACGGACCGGATTGGACCAGTACTATTGCGATCATTCCTTGGCAGGTTTACCTGTATTACGGGGACGACAAAATTTTGAAAACGAACTACGACAATATTAAGAGATATGTAGATCATATCGGAGACATTAGTCCGTCGGGTCTAACCACCTGGGGACTGGGAGACTGGGTACCGGTAAGCACCAAACCCCCAGTTGAATTCACTTCGTCTGTATTTTATTATGTTGATGCGGTAATCCTATCTAAAACGGCCAAACTGTTAAATAAAACAGACGACTATAACAAATACGCGGCATTGGCGCTTAAGATTAAGACTGCATTCAACACCAAGTTTTTAAATACAAGTACAGGAATGTACGGTGCTGGTTTGCAAGCAGAATTCGCGATGCCCTTGTATGCTGATATGGTACCTGAGAGTGTAAAAGCTAAGGTGGCCGCTAACCTTGCCAAGAAAGTTGGCGAAAGCAATAACCATCCGGATGCCGGTATTTTAGGTACAAAAGCTTTGTTGAATGCCTTAAGTGAAAATGGCTATTCAGATTTGGCATATAAAGTAGCCGCTCAGGAAACCTATCCTTCCTGGGGATGGTGGATGGTTAATGGTGCGACTACCCTTTATGAAAACTGGAGAATTGATGCAAAACATGACATTTCCCTAAACCACATTATGTTTGGTGATATAGGTGGATGGATGTATAAGGGAATAGGTGGTATAAAGACCGATGAGAATGGTGCAGGATTTAAGAACGTGATTTTGAAACCGAACTTTGTTGCTGGATTGGATCAGTTTGAGGCGAAACATAAGGGTCCCTTCGGTGAGATCATCTCTTCTTGGAAACGCAATGGCGATGTGGTTACCTATAAGGTTACCGTTCCAGCCAACTCAACGGCGACGATCTACTTGCCTATAGCGGCAGGTAAACAAGCCTACAGCGGCGGTAAAATAGTGACAAGTAAGCTCGACGTGGCTGCAGGACAATATTTATACGAGATTAGATAAAATGAAGCAGGCTCCTTTTTTTGATTTGATAAGTATCGACGAGTATTCTGCCACTCCCAAGTACCTGCAATTGGGCAGCGCAATCATCGCTGCAATTGAAGAGGGGAAGCTGGATAAAGCGATTTTGTTGCCTTCCATCAATGAATTGAGTGTTAAGCTGGAGATTTCGAGAGATACTGCAGAGAAAGGCTATAAGTACCTTAAAAATCTTGGGGTAATTAATTCTGTTCCCGGCAAAGGTTACTATATCACCAATCTGGAGTTTAAGCAGAAAATGAAAGTGTTTTTGCTTTTCAACAAGCTCAGTGCACATAAAAAGATTGTTTACGATGCCTTCATCGCCGCTTTGGGCGATGAAGTATCGGTAGATTTTTATGTCTATAACAACGATTTTAGGTTGTTTAAAAGGTTCTTAGCCAATAAAAAAGAGAACTACTCTCATTATGTAATCATCCCTCATTTTATTGAGGGAGAAGAGTACGCCAGGGATGTCATCAATGATATTCCGAAGGACAAGCTGATCCTCTTGGATAAAAAGATTTCAGGGGTAGAGGGGGAGTATGCTGCGGCTTACGAGAATTTTGAAAAAAACATTTACGAGGCGCTGGAACAAGCGCGTGAGGAGCTGAGTAAATACCATACGCTGAAGATCATCTTCCCTAGAAAGAGCTATTTTCCAAAGGAGATCTTGGACGGGTTTCATCGTTTTTGTCAGCAGTATGCTTTTTCACACCATGTGGTGAGTAACATTAGTACTGAGCCGATTAATGAAGGCGAAGTGTACATCAATTTGATGGAGGCTGATTTAGTGATCTTACTGGAGCGCCTGATTAGCATGAACTTTAAAATCGGTCAGGATATTGGCGTCATTTCCTATAACGAAACCCCTTTAAAGAAAATCTTGTTGAATGGCATCACAACGATCTCCACGGATTTTAGGTTCATGGGAACGGTTGCTGCAAACCTGATCTTAGACAATTCCAAACGCCATGTGGAGGTTCCGTTTTATTATACCAAGCGGGCTTCCTTATAACAATAACAGTACTGTTTAACTGTTTTCATGATAGTACAGGACGGTTTAATTGAACCGTTCATTTACATTAGTATCTTATATCTAACCAACTTATAAATTTTAAAGTATGCCAGTAATTTTCGGAGTAATATTTCATTTTATAGGGGGCTTTGCTTCCGGTAGTTTCTACATTCCTTACAAAAAGGTTAAGGGATGGGCCTGGGAAAGTTATTGGATTGTTGGCGGCCTGGCTTCCTGGTTAATTGTGCCACCAATCGCGGCATTTTTGACTATTCCAGGATATATGGATATTATCAAGGCTACCGATGGCCAGGTGCTACTGCTGACTTACTTTTTTGGTCTGCTTTGGGGTATTGGGGGGTTGACCTATGGTTTAGGCGTTCGCTATTTAGGTGTTTCATTAGGTAGTTCGATTATCCTGGGATTATGTTCGGTATTCGGTGCGATAATACCTTCTATCTATTATAATTTTAATCCGAAGGCAGGAAAAGATAGCTTTAATGATATGATTGGCAGTCAGTGGGGCCAATATGTGTTGGCTGGATTGGTAGTATGTGTCATCGGAATTATTGTTTGCGGTAAAGCGGGTGGCATGAAGGAAAAAGACCTGATTGCTTCAGGTAAGGCAGATCCGTCAAATACAGAATATAAACTGGGAATCGGGCTAATTGTCTCGATTGTTTCTGGTATACTAAGTGCCTGTTTTGCCTTCGGGATTGATGCAGGTAAGGTTATGGCAGATACGGCGAATGAATCCTGGAAGGTCTTACATTCAGGACAAGGAGAGTTCTTGTTTCAAAACAACGTGACCTATATCATTATACTTTGGGGAGGACTGACCACCAATCTTTTCTGGTGTATGGTGCTGAACTTTCGCAATAAAACTTTTGGAGATTATACCAATAAAAAAACACCACTGCTAAAAAATTACATCTTCTCTGCGCTAGCGGGTACTACCTGGTTTCTGCAGTTTTTCTTCTATGGAATGGGGGAGAGTAAACTGGGTAACGGAGCCAGCTCCTGGATCCTGCATATGGCTTTCATCATCTTGATTGCAAATGCATGGGGTTTGGTATTGAAAGAGTGGAGTGGGGTGCAAAAAAAGACATTTATTACTGTTATAGCTGGAATTGGCATTATCATTTTGTCGGTGCTCATTGTCGGCTACGGTAATTCATTAAAATAATAATATATACAAATTATGACTGTTAGAACGACTGACTTTAAACATGTGAGTTATTTATGGGACGATGCAAAAGCTGCTGAACTGGCAGGGGATGAAGTTGCATTGTTGATCTACCGATCCAATTTATTGGGAGCGGATTTGCGTTTGACTAACTATGGTGGTGGCAACACTTCCTGTAAAGCGATGACTAAGCATCCTTTAACTGGCGACGAAACCCGCGTGATGTGGGTAAAAGGATCCGGAGGAGATATAGGTACGCTGAAGAAAAGCGGACTGGCAGCATTGTATGTTGATAGACTGGAAAGCCTGAAAAATATTTATCGTGGCCTCGAGCATGAAGATGAAATGGTGGAACTTTTCAATCATTGTATCTATGACTTAAGTTCTAAAGCACCGTCAATTGACACGGCTTTGCATGGCTTTTTACCGTTCAACCACATTGATCATTTACATCCCGATGCGGCAATAGCGATTGCTGCTGCAAAAGATGGGAAAGAAATCACAGCTCAGTTGTTTAACGGAGAAATTGGTTGGGTAGAATGGCAAAAACCGGGTTTTGATCTCGGACTACAATTGAGGCAATGTTTGGATGAGAATCCTGGTATCAAAGGCATCATGCTTGGATCTCATGGATTGTTTACCTGGGGAGATACGGCTTATGAAAGCTATATCAATACCCTGGAGGTGGTAGAAAAATGTGCTGAATATCTGGAAGCGAACTATGGTAAAAAAGGACCTGTTTTTGGCGGACAAATAATAGAAAGCCTGCCGGAAGCAGACCGTAAAAAGCAAGCTGCTGCTTTAGCTCCTGTTTTGAGGGGATTGTGCTCCAGCAAAAACCATATGTTGGGTCATTTCACGGATGATACCAGAGTTTTGGAATTCATCAATTCGAATGATTTAGCAACCCTGGCTCCCTTAGGAACAAGTTGTCCAGATCATTTCTTAAGAACCAAAATTAGTCCACTAGTCCTGAAGTTGGATCCCTCAGAAGATTTGACTGACCTTGCTGCACTGAAAGCCAAATTGCTACCTGAATTTGAAGCCTACAGAGCGATGTATACTTCTTATTATGAGACTTGCAAGCACGCGAATAGTCCTGCTATAAGAGATACCAATCCAGTAATCATACTTTATCCTGGTGTTGGATTGTTCTCCTTTTCGAAAGACAAACAAACGGCTAGAGTTGCCGCAGAGTTCTATATTAATGCGATCAACGTGATGAAAGGTGCTGAAGCAATTTCTTCTTACACTTCGTTGCCTCGTCAGGAAGCCTTCAACATCGAATATTGGCTGTTAGAAGAGGCTAAGTTACAACGTATGCCTAAGCCGAAAGCGCTGTCTGGAAAGATCGCTTTGGTAACTGGAAGTGCTGGCGGAATAGGTAAAGCAATCGCTAAGAAATTTATTGATGAGGGTGCTGTTGTTGTGGTGAACGACAATGATGAAGGACGTCTTGCAGAAGCAGATACATGGTTTGCAGCTGCTTATTCAAAAGATAGCTATACCACTGCTTTACTTGATGTGACCAACGGGGAGCAGATTAGAGCTGTGTATGATGTTGCTGCCTTAGCTTTTGGTGGGGTGGATATCGTGGTAAACTGCGCTGGGTTATCGATCTCTAAACCAATTGAAGAGCATACAGAAAAAGATTGGGACTTGCTTTATGACGTGTTGGTGAAAGGACAATTCTTTATCACACAAGCAGGAGTAGATACCATGAGAAAACAAGATATTGGTGGCGACGTGATCAATATTGTAAGTAAAAATGCATTGGTATCCGGACCAAACAACGCAGGTTATGGATCGGCGAAGGCGGCGCAATTGCATTTAAGCAGATTGAATGCCGCTGAGCTTGGCGCTGATAGAATCAGGGTAAATGTAGTGAACCCGGACGCGGTGATCTCAGACAGTAAAATTTGGGCTGGAGCATGGGCAGAGGGCAGAGCAAAGGCTTACGGCATTACGGTGGCGGAGTTGCCTGGTTTCTATGCAAAACGTACCTTGCTGAATGAAGTTATCTTGCCTGAAGATATTGCGAACGCATGTTTCGCAGTAACGGGAGGCCTATTAAATAAATCAACAGGAAATGTATTGAATGTAGATGGTGGAGTTGCCAATGCATTTGTACGCTAAGCTTTAGAGTTATGAAATTAGAAAATTATCACATCGAGTCCCACAATTCAGATCTTGTTGCAGCACATCAGCGCAAACTGGACTTCATCAGCTCGGAGATTTCAGGATCTGCGGCTATCATTGATAAGTTAGTTGACTTTCAAATCGCTATTCCGAGTTGGGCATTAGGCACAGGTGGAACAAGATTTGGTCGTTTCTCCTCTGGAGGAGAGCCAAGAAATATTGAGGAAAAAATTGAAGACATTGGCTTGCTACACAAACTGAACGGAGCCAGTGGTGCGATTTCATTACATATCCCATGGGATACCGCTGATAATCCGACGGCAATCAAAGCATTGGCGGCCCAGCACGGACTGCGTTTTGACGCGATGAACTCCAATACGTTTCAGGACCAGGCAGATCAGGAATTAAGCTACAAATTCGGATCTTTGCAGCATGTGGATAAAGCGGTTAGAAAACAAGCTATTGACCACAATATCGAAGTCATCAGACAAGGTGTAGAACTGGGTTCTAAAGCGCTGACCGTATGGTTATCTGACGGATCTTGCTTCCCTGGTCAATTAAATTTCAGAAAAGCCTTCCAAAATACGTTGGAGAGTTTGAGAGAAATCTATGCTGCATTGCCAGCAGACTGGAAGGTCTTTGTAGAGTACAAAGCCTTTGAACCAAACTTTTATTCTAATACTGTGGGAGACTGGGGACAATCTTTGTTGTACACCAGTAAACTTGGTCCTCAAGCTTACACCCTTGTCGATCTTGGCCATCATTTGCCAAATGCCAACATTGAACAGATCGTTTCTCTGCTGCTTATGGAAGAGAAGTTGGGTGGATTCCATTTCAACGACTCCAAATATGGTGATGATGATTTAACAGCGGGCAGCATGAAACCATATCAGTTGTTCTTGATCTTTAATGAACTGGTAGAAGGAATGGATGCACGTGGAATGAATCATAAAGATGATTTGGGTTGGATGATCGATGCTTCGCACAATGTTAAGGATCCTTTGGAAGACCTTTTACAATCGGTAGAGGCCATTATGATTGCCTACGCACAGGCGCTTTCTGTGGATAGGGAAGCGTTGGTGGCGGCTCAATCTATCAGTGATGTTGTGCGTTGTCAGGAGATCCTTCAGCAAGCCTTTAGAACAGATGTTCGTCCGCTTGTTGCGGAAGCTCGTCTGCGTGCAGGCGCTGCGTTGAATCCATTAGCGGTTTACAGACAGTATAAAGTTAGGGAAGAATTGATTAAAAACCGTGGTGCAAAAACTGTTGCCACAGGACTATAAGAATGACATTAAACCGTGATGCAATACCTGTAGTAGCTGTTTTTGACGTGGGTAAAACCAATAAAAAGCTGTTTCTATTTGATGAGAGTTATAACATAGTCTTCGAAAGAAGCGCAAGATTCACCGAGACAGAAGATGAAGATGGAGATCCATGTGAGAATTTGGAGAGCTTAAGGCTCTCCATTTTTGACTCCCTGCGTGAGGTATTTAAAAACCCTGCGTTTGAGGTAAAGTCGATCAACTTCGCTACCTACGGTGCTAGTTTGGTTTACATTGATGAAGACGGTAAGCCACTGGCGCCGCTTTATAATTATCTTAAACCCTATCCGGAAGCGTTGAAAGCTAAATTTTATGCCGACTATGGAGGAGAGGAGTTGTTCAGCAACTTGACAGCATCTCCGGTTTTAGGAAGCTTAAACTCAGGAATGCAACTCTATCGCTTCAAATATGAGCAACCGGAGCTTTTCAAAAAACTGAAATATGCTTTGCATTTGCCGCAATACCTGAGTTATCTCATTTCGGGGGAAGCATATTCTGATATTACCAGCATCGGTTGTCATACCAACCTATGGGATTTCACGAAAAACACCTATCATGAATGGGTGCAAAAGGAGGGTGTCGATATTAAGTTGGCCCCTATAGTGCCTTCTCATAGTGTGAAGCCTGCTGCTTTTCCAGGCAACAATTATGCGGTGGGTGCTGGTTTTCACGACAGCTCTGCGGCACTAATTCCTTACCTGGTGAGTTTTTCTGAACCTTTTATACTATTGTCCACAGGCACTTGGTGCATCAGTTTAAATCCTTTCAATTCGTCTCCGCTGACGACTGAAGAATTGCAAAATGATTCTTTATGTTATCTTCAGTATCAGGGAAAACCTGTGAAGGCTTCACGGTTGTTTGCTGGTTATGAGCATGAGCAGCAAGTCAAAAGAATCGCGAGCCATTACGGAACGGATATTATTAACTATCGTTCTGTTGCCTACGACCCAAAAATCATCAGTGAGTTAGAAGCATCTGCTAAAGATCCTGAACAGGCAGTTGTTGGGAAGACTTTAAAAGAATCTGCTTTTGCTGAGCGTGACCTATCTGAGATAAAATCAGATATAGTCGCTTACCATCAGCTCATTCTGGATCTTGTTCATGCACAGTACATGTCGACCCAGATGGTATTGGAAGGAACGCCAGTAAAAAGAATCTTTGTGGATGGTGGGTTTAGCAAAAATATGATTTTCATGAATTTGCTGGCCAGGGCCTTTCCGAAGATAGAAATTTTTGCTGCTCATATGGCGCAGGCAACAGCAGTTGGCGCTGCTATAGCCATCCATAATTCCTGGAATACCCGGCCTATGCCAAATGACATCATTGGATTGAAGTATTATTCAGTGCTGCATCCACAACAGGTATAGTTCTAAATTGCTTTAGGATAGCTTTCATAGCATCTATTGCTAATCTAGGAAGTTCGCTTTTAAGGAATGACTAAAGCTTTTGCAAACAGTACTTCGCTGTAACTGTGCGCAAAAGTAAATTGATTATCTCGCAAATTTTCATAGTTCGTTAAACCAAAATTTATATCTTTGGCCTCCCTGTTCCCGTAGTTCAACGGATAGAATTAATGATTCCGGTTCATTAGATGGGGGTTCGAGTCCCTTCGGGAACACTTCAACGGATTGAGTCTGCTAAATGAGATTCAATCCGTTTTTTTATTCAGCTATTTCGTAATTTGGTATCTTTTTTCGGCTTACTACACGTAAATCGCTTGTTCTAAGCTTCTTTCTGATCTGTTTTTTGATGTGCTGACATTATTTATTAAGATATCAGTCAATTTGTTCCATTTTATTGAACTATTTTAAAAAAAAATGGCAAAAAATAATAAAAACAGGATGGTACAGGTTGCGAGAGACACTTGTTAATGTTATTATTGTGTCATAAACAAACTCATCAGCTACTGCTATTTAGATCCTAAACAAGAATAGATTACCCTCAATGGGCCAGATATTCTCTTGCGATGGTCAATATATTTTATTAACTAAAAAGAGAAAGGATTTTATGATATAACCGCTATCAAAAAAGTCTTTAAGCCCCCTTATTGGCATAAAGGAGCGAAAAGACATATTCAAATGTAACTATTCTTAGCGCAGGCCAGTAAAACAGGCGACAACCAAGTACCGGTCCTGCAGTTCGTTAACATTCAAACAGGCGTAAAAGTATGAAAAAAATACTTATTCTCCTTGTGTTCTCTATTGTGGCAGGCACGCATTTCGTTTTCGCTTCAAGCCTTAGGAAAACAGGAGTAAATAATATCAAGATCGAACTTAATAAAATTGGTTCGTTAAAATTTCAACGTGTTCTAACAGGGACCGTTTATGATGAAACAGGTGTCTCCATCCCAGGTGCCACCATTAAAGTAAAAGATTCTAAGCCAGAGCGCGGAAGCGTTACCAATTCAGACGGTAAGTACATCGTTCAGGTCAACAGTGATTCTGAAGTTTTAATATTCTCTTATGTGGGGTATATTTCCCAAACGATCACCGTTGGTGACCGCAAGACTTTAGATATTAAAATGCTTCCTGATGAAAAAAATGCACTTGAAGAGGTTGCTGTCGTTGCCTTCGGAACGCAGAAAAAAGAAAGTGTTATTGGTTCCATCACTACAGTAAGACCTGGAGACTTAAAGATTCCCTCAAGCAATCTAACAGCTTCATTGGCAGGTCGCGTAGCTGGTGTTATTGCTTACCAAAGAAGTGGTGAGCCTGGAAGGGACAATGCTGATTTCTTCGTGCGTGGAATTACTACGTTCGGCGCCAACACACGTCCACTTATACTAATTGATGGGGTAGAATTAAGTACAGTCGATCTTGCTCGTCTTCAAACAGATGATATTGAGACATTTTCGATCATGAAAGATGCTACCGCAACTTCACTTTATGGTGCACGTGGAGCAAACGGAGTAATTTTAGTAACTACGAAAAAAGGAGTTGTGGGCAAGGCCAGCATTTCATTACGTGCAGAAACGTCGGCATCCGGTTCAACAAGTGATGTTGACCTTGCAGATCCGGTAACGTTCATGAAACTCGCTAATGAGGCTTTTGCAACGAGAGATCCCTTGGCACCTCTTCCGTATCTGGAAGAAAAAATAGCCAACACCGCAGCTGGTATGAATCCTTTAGTTTATCCGGCGAACGATTGGAGAAAGATGTTATTTAAAGACAATGCAATCAATCAACGTTACAACCTGAACGTAAGAGGAGGTGGTAACATTGCAACTTATTATGTTGCTGGTGCATATACAAAAGATAATGGCGTGCTCAATGTTGATGAAAGAAATAACTTCAATAGCAATATAAGTCTTAAAAGCTATTCCTTGCTAACAAACGTTGGCATCAACTTAACCAAATCAACACTGCTTAATATCAAGCTAAGTGGAAACTTTGATGATTATACGGGTCCCCTTGATGGCGGAGCAGAAATGTACAATAAAGTGGTTCATTCCAATCCAGTTCGTTTTCCAGCATTCTACCCTACTGATGCTGCCCACCAATATGTCAAACATATCATGTTTGGTAACGATGGACAAAATAGTGCCTACATCAACCCATATGCAGATATGGTCAAAGGGTATCGTGACGAATCCAGATCTCAGATGTTGGCTCAATTTGAGTTAAAACAAGATTTGACCTCCATTACAGAAGGATTATCTGTACGGGCCATGGTGAATCTAACAAGGATTTCAAGCTTCGGTTACAGCAGGTTTTATAATCCTTTTTACTATAGCCTAGCTGGTTATGATCCCATTAGCGATCAGTATTCCATCTCACAAATTAATACAAATGGTACAGAATATCTCGGCTTTAGAGAGGATGCAAAGGATTTGAATTCAACTTTCTACCTGGAATCCATGGTAAACTACTCGAGAGAATTTAACAAACATGCAGTGAGTGGTTTGCTGGTAATGATTCAACGAGAATCACTTACCGCCAATGCAGGCGATCTGCAACAGTCCCTTCCAGGAAGAAACTTAGGCGTATCCGGTCGCGCAACCTACGCATTCGATAGAAGATACTTTGCGGAGTTTAATTTTGGATACAATGGTACAGAGCGGTTTGCTCAAAACAACCGATATGGCTTCTTTCCATCTGCGGGTGTAGCATGGAGTGTATCGAACGAGAAGTTCTTTGAGCCTGTAAAAGCGGTGCTGACGAATTTAAAATTCAGGTATACCTATGGGCTGGTTGGTAATGATAAGATCGGTGATGCTAATGATAGGTTCTTTTATTTATCTAACGTAAATATGAACGATGGTGGGAAAGGTGCCACCTTTGGTCGCGATGGCAATTCCTATTTAGCTGGGGTAACTGTGAACCGTTATGCAAATCCATATATCAGCTGGGAGCGTTCCATTAAACAAAATATGGCCGTAGAGTTTAATCTATTTGGCAAGTCCAATATTATTGCGGAGTACTATACAGAGAAGAGAAGCGATATCTTGATGGATCGTGCTTCAATACCGACCACGATGGGGCTTTCAGCATCAACAAAAGCGAACATTGGCAAAGCATCTGGTAACGGTGTAGATTTATCAATGGATTATCAGCAAGCCTGGAATAAGGATTTATGGTTGTCTTTAAGAGGTAATCTTACCTACGCAAAGAGTAAATTTAGCCTATACGAAGAGCCTCAATACGCTGAAAACTGGCGTTATAGAGTTGGAAACTCTTTGGGACAAAATTTCGGTTACATAGCGGAAAGACTCTTTGTAGATGATGAAGAAGCTGCCAACTCGCCAAGACAAGAATTTGGGGGCCAATATGGCGGTGGAGATATCAAGTATACAGATGTAAACGGTGATGGTAAGGTGAATGAGGCAGACATAGTTCCAATTGGAAATCCGGTTACGCCTGAAATCGTTTATGGATTTGGATTCTCATTGAGTTTCAAGAAATTCGATTTTTCAGCATTTGCGCAGGGCTCTGCTAATCAGTCTTTCTGGATTGATCCAGGAGCCACTTCCCCTTTTAACGGCGAAACTCAACTACTCAAAGCATATGCAGATAGTCATTGGTCAGAGGAAAACCAAAATGTCTATGCCATCTGGCCTAGATTAAGCCCGACAATCAACAACAATAATACACAAACGAGCACCTGGTTCATGCGAAATGCTGCTTTCTTAAGGCTTAAGCAAGTGGAGCTTGGATATAGTCTGCCTAAAAGGGTACTGGATAAATTCAGTGCCTCTGCATTCCGAGTATATGTGAGTGGAAGTAATTTGTTGATGTTCAGCAAATTTAAGATGTGGGATTCTGAGATGGCTGGAAACGGTTTAGGATATCCGGTTCAAAAGGTATTCAATGTTGGTGTTAACGTCACCTTTTAATTAATTATTAAATAAACGATATGCAAAATATTAAAAAAGGAGCCTGGGCATTGAGAATTTCTTTTCTGATTCTCTTGTCGGTAGTCAGTTCCTGTAAAAAGTATCTGGATGTAGTTCCCGACAATATACCGACCATAGAGAATGCTTTTACCATGCGCTCTGAGGCTGAAAAGTATTTATATACCTGTTTTTCTTATATGCCGAAGGACGGTGATCCAGGCTCCGATCCTGCGATATTAAGTGGTGATGAGATTTGGGGTTATGAAAATCCTGTAATACCTGAATTTACGCACAGAATGTTTGGCATCGCGTTGGGCCAGCAGGCAACTGTTAATCCCATTGGGGATTTTCATTGGGATAACCTTTACAGAGGTCTTCGTGATTGCAATATATTTCTGGAGAATGTGGGGCAGGTTCCGGATCTGCAAGAACAGGAGAAGAAGGAATGGATTGCAGAAGTAAAGTTTCTCAAGGCCTACTATCATTTCTATTTAATGCGTATGTATGGTCCAATACCCCTGATTAAGGAAAACTTACCGGTAGGAGCTGACATTGATGCGGTTAGAGTTCCTAGAAATTCGACTGATGAATGTTTTGCGTATATCATCCAGTTGTTGAATGAAGCAAAAGACGACTTACCACCCGCTATTTCTAATCCGGGAAAAATGTTGGGAAGAATTACTAAGCCAATCGTTTATGCTTTCAAGGCTAAGGTGATGGTTACCGCAGCAAGCCCATTGTTTAATGGCAACACCGATATGGCAGGGTTGATAAACAGAGATGGTTCACCGCTATTTAATCAGACGGTGTCTGCAGCTAAATGGGATTCCGCAGCTGTAGCTTGTAAAAGAGCGATTGATGTTTGCTCCGCTGCAGGAAATATGCTCTATAAATTTAATCCTTCAGTATCATTATTTGAACTGAGCGATTTTACGAA
>Ga0247814_10000887_pt1 | contig 20098 bp, 15 predicted proteins | sample UWRJL179409R1_FD_179947 | JGI IMG/M metagenome (GOLD analysis project Ga0247814, IMG submission 179947) | Plant litter microbial communities from Arlington Agricultural Research Station in Wisconsin, United States - UWRJ-L179-409R-1 | ecosystem: Environmental > Terrestrial > Plant litter >... | reverse complement strand
CTTCCTGCAATCTGAATTGGATGTAGCCAGGAAAAACATCCTTGCCGGTAATGAAAAGCAATTCAAGGAGAAAGATAAAACACCATCTTCTAAATTTGTTCAAGAATACCTGAGCAATTTCTTAAGTGGAAGTGCGATCCCTTCGATTGATTACGACTACGCAGAAACTCAAAAAGCTTTGGCAGCGACCACTCTTGCAGATGTAAATGCGGTAGCGAAGGAACTGGTAACCAAAGAAAATCAGATCATCGTTGTTCAAGGTCCTGACAAAGAAAAAGCAGCGCTCCCTACAGAAGCACAAATGATTGCAGCAGCTAAAAATGCAGGTTCTGGTGTATTGGCTTATGTAGACAATGCCGTGAACAAACCATTGATCCCAGTTGCTCCTGTTGCAGGTAAAATTGTTTCAGAAACGAAATTGGATGCTGTTGGCGCAACGGAGTTGAAGTTGAGTAATGGCATTAAAGTAATTTTAAAACAGACCGACTTCAAAAATGATCAGGTGTTGTTCAATTCGTTCTCTAAAGGTGGATTGTCCCTGGCTTCAGATGACGATTTCCAATCTGCCCAAATGGTGAGTCTGATCTCTCAAAGTGGCGTTGGCGATTTCAATCCAACACAATTGAACAAACTATTGGCAGGTAACACTGCTCGTGCAGGCGCTTATGTTGATGAGCTTTACCAGGGTTTCGGTGGAAGTGCTTCGCCAAAAGATTTGAAAACTGCTTTCGAGTTGGTTTATGCTTATGGAACAAATCCTAGGAAAGATGCTGAGATCTTTAACAAGAACATCAGCGACACCAAAGTAATCCTTGCCAATAAAAATGCAGATCCGGGAAGCGTATTCTCAGATACTGTACAGGCTGTTTTGAACTCCTACCATAAACGTGGAATGCCGACTAACGTATCTGATCTTGATCAGGTATCATTAGACAAGGCTTACAACTTTTACAAAGATCGTTTTGCTGACGATAGCGAACAGGTATTTGTAATTGTAGGAGCGTTTGATTTGGCGACCATTAAACCATTAATCGAAACCTATATTGCAAGTTTACCTTCTTTGGGTAAGAAACAAAACTATGTTGATAACGGCATCAGGGCTCCAAAAGGTAAGGTGAGCAAAACGGTTTACAAGGGACTGGAAGACAAAGCTTCCGTTCAATTGTATATCCATGGTGATTACCAATACAGCGAGGCTGAAAACATACAATTGGATGCGTTAAAAGCTGCTCTTGAAATCAAAATCTTAGAGCGCTTAAGAGAAAAAGAAAGTGGAGTTTATAGTCCTCGTGTAGGCTTAAGTGTTGAAAAAGATCCGAATGCCCATTATTATTTTACGATCTCGTTTAGCTGTGCACCGGCAAACGTGGAGAAGCTGGTTGCAGCTTCATTGGACGAAGTAGCTAAAATTAAAGCGAGTGGCGCTTCAACAGATGATGTAGGCAAGTTTAAATCAGAAGAACAACGTCAACACGAGTTGAGCCTTCGTCAGAATGGCTATTGGTTAAACTACATTACCTCCCGCTTGAAATACGGAGAAGATATGGGCGAATACAAAAACTACGTTCAGAAAGTGAATGCAGTAACTGCTGAAACCAGCAAAACTGCTGCTCAGAAATATTTAAATGATGACAATTACATCCGTTTGGTGTTGTTGCCTGAGAAAAAATAGAAACAGTATTTTTAAAATAAAGGGCTGCATGATTAACATTGTGCAGCCCTTTTTTATGTCAAATGCTGGTCTTTAAGAAACTTCCCTCGATTGTGGTGAAAACATACAAGCCGAGGCCTGACCTTAGACATCCAACATACCTAAATAAACATTTTTTCCCTGCAGTTTTCCATCGGCTGAAGTGAAGCTGACGTAACAATGTACTGTGCTACCGATAAGCGGAGTAACATCTAATAAAACACTTAGGTCCGACCTCGGACACACATTTCGAAAAGCCATGCGCTCGTCTATCAGCGGCTCATAGACGATTACTGAAGCTGTATCAGTATACTGGCAAAATCTTGACTGTGGCATATCAAACCAACTTAGCTTCATGAGTCCATCTGTACATTCGATGTCGGGAGATTCTGGAGGTTCTACATCTCCGATGCTATAAACCAATTTTGGATAATTCAACCGTACTACCCCATCTTCCACAATAAATGCATGATCATAGTTATAGCTGAGGGCAGCGTTCACAGGACTATTGTGTTTGACCATTTTTTTAAAGCCAATTTTCACAAAGCTAGTGATGCCTGATAAAAAACTACTCAGAAGGCCAAAGCGGTAAGCAGCGGAAGTCTGATTTTCAGTCATTATCCTTTTCCGTTTTCCACTTCTATATAGTCCGACAATTACATTCTGCCCCCTATGAACTCTTCCGATTATAGCCCCTGTCTTATTGGTCATGGAACCATTGACCCCTTGCCTTAAGATTCCCATAGCTATGGTTGTTGAACAGGTAAATTTAAACTTCCTAAATAGGTGCTATCGGAAACCTGCTTTCTGTCGGCCGCCACAAATGCCATATATGTTTCTGCATGGAGCCCCTTTAAACTTGGTGGAAGCGTCAATGTATCAGCACCGGTACTTCTCGGATTTCCTCCAATTTTATAGACAGACCGATTTTCCTGGGGGAAATAGGCAATCATCATCACAAGATCTGTTGATTCAGGCCAGGCCATTTTTAGGTCTGCTGTCCAGCTAAAAGAAATAAGTTCATCAGTTGCAGCAGCCAGCAAATTCTCACCTTTTTTAAGTATCCCTCTGCTCAACTCAATTTTCGAATAATCGACTTGAAAATTAGGATAAACACCCACTGTCATTTTCCTACTGTTTATTTCAACGGCTTTATTAAAGGCATTTTTAGTACTGCCTTTTACCTCGATGCTAAACCCAACATTAAAAAACTCCTGAAGCACTTTTAACAGTTTACTGGAAATGGAAGTTTTCATTCTTGCGCTCAACTGAGGTACCGTTGATTGCGCGGTGACAGTACCGATGCTTCTCACTACGACCTGACCATTTAAAACATAAGATACCAATTTATTAAGTTTACCAACAACCGGACCATTTATACCGCCTTGAGACACCGCCATAACATTTTGTTTTTTAGTAAGTTACAATAAATTACCAAAAATCCTAGTATTATTTTTATAAACGAAATAATAAATCCATATAAATAAAAAGCAAAGACCTGGGTTGGAATATCCTTGAGATATCCTTGGGATATCCTTGAGCTATCTAGGGGATATTCCAACGATATTGCAAGGATATCTCAAGGATATCTCAAGGATATTCCAACCCTGCATTTTATATGGAGTTTGGATGGTGTTTGGTTTTTGTTTGGTGACGGTCAAGATTATTTTGAGGTATTTTTGGGTATACGCGCGGGTGAGATTGAACTATGGAAAGCAAGGAACTGTAGTTCATACTTAGCTATATTTTCTTAGTTGTCTCGACGATAAAAGACAATTAAGTTTAACTTCGTAAAAGCAGCAGCTAAGAAATAGCAAAAGAAATGATTAGATTAAATCAAGACACACCTTCTGACGTACTACACGACGTTAGGGAAGGGAATCTGGTAACAGACACCTTTAGCAAGACAGGGTTGGTGGAAAAAATCGATATTGAAGATGATGGATTGTACAGGATATACACTTTTACCCTGGTGACTGGTCGGGTGATTACAGTTAAGAAGTAGCTCCTTCAGGTTCTTTTACTACGCGCTCAGGTTGTTTTGCTGTAGCTTCGGGTTCTTCCGCCATGACTTCTTGTTTCTCAGGATCTAATTCTACTTTACCTTTCTTATCTTTTTTGGCAAAAAGAATTGGGTAGATGGCCATTAATGATCCTGCCACGAATAGTAATCCCGCAAGGGTTAATACGTACGAGCTAGACTCCACCTTATTGGCGTTCAGGATGCTGTAAGCGATCAATGCCAAAATCCCTAGTATGAAGGCAATTACAGCTTTTTGAAGTTTCAATACTTTGATCATGGCGAAAGGTTTAAGTTTTATAATGAGTTTTTTACTTCTGGAGAGAGTTGATCAAAAATCAATCCAAAGGCAGGTTTAGGTGTTGGTTTGTGGAACGAAGGTTTTATGAAACATTAATTGAGAAAATCAAGCTTTGAACTTTAACGATAAATTGCAGGAATTCTTCAACTGTATGTTACCGCTAAAGCCGTATCCTTATAAAAGAAGTTTTTTGATACTAGCTAGCAAAATGTTTGTTTCTTATATCTGATCAAATTGATTATATAAAAAAAATTTTGATGCATCAGAAAATAAATGCTTATAAATGTGAAGCGGTAAAAAGTAAGACAAATCACTTATTTAAAATAAAACGATAATTGTTTATTGTTTTATTTTAAATAAATTTATATGTTTGTGTTAAATAGATAGAAAATGAGACTTTCTGAAAACAAAACAATAAGAGTTCTAAATATAATGTCCACCGGAATTCTTTGTCTTTATATCATTTTTTTGATCGTAAAAATTTTCTCACCCGGCTCGCCGGCAGCGAGCAATAGCGTCAAAGGATTTAATATTTATGATATGGTTGCAAAACCGAAAAACTTAACAAATGCCAGGTCTTTGGAGGATTGGTTTAGTTCCAAGGTAATAGTAGAACCTACGTATAAAGCTTTAATCAGTATACGAATCAAGTCAAATGATGAACTTTATTCTTTCCCATCCCTTCTATTTCAATTTACAAATTTAGTTTATTGGCTCGCAATAGGATACTTGTTGCTATGTGTTAAGATGCTTTTTAGCTCCTTTAGCAAGAATAAAGTTTTTACGACAAATAATGCCCACTTAATCACATCAGGTGCTATTGTAATGTTGGCATTACCCGCCATCAGGTGGGCAACCAATGAGCTGTTTATAAACCTTATAGTTAAGATGAATCTAAATGATTCTAGTTATACTATTCAAAATCAAACCAGCATTTCAGGATCAGAAACTTTAATTGGAATCGCTCTATTGGCCTTCAGCTTAGCCTTTCGTGCCGGTGTAGATCTTAAAAATGAAAACGAAGCATTTATTTAATCATGGCTATAGTTATTAACTTAGATATCATGCTGGCCAGGAGGAAAATGTCATTAACAGAGCTATCTGAAAAAGTTGGTTTAACAATAGTCAATTTGTCAATACTTAAGACTGGCAAAGCTAAGGGGGTAAGATTCGATACTTTAGAAGCTATTTGCAGGGCTTTAGATTGCAAACCAGGAGATATACTTGACATCACCTAAAATATTTTTATTTATAAAAACATAAAAATATCTTCATGGAAAAGTTTCGATTTTATCTGCTATTGCCAATGCTTTGCCTCTTCGTTGTACAGATTCAAGCGCAAAAGAACGTTGATTTTATAAAAAAAAATGCTTCTGAAATTTCAATTGATTTTAACAATGAAAATTTCGATGATCTTCATGATCTGGAAAAAAAGATTGGCAATGCCAGTGTAGTGCTCCTGGGGGAAGAGACTCATGGAGACGGGACAACTATGCAAGCTAAAGGTAGAATTATCAAATATCTACATGAGAAAATGGGTTTCAATATACTCGCATTTGAAAGTAGTCTTTACAATGCAGAAAGGGCATGGGATGTTGCACATTGGGATAAGAATCCCGAAAACTGTATTCAAAATTCGACGTTTGAGCTATGGGGACATACACAACAGTTTTTACCACTTGCGAAATATATTGCTAGTTCTATAAAGACCAACAAACCTTTACGGGTGACAGGATTTGATGCGCAGCTTCATGGATACTTTTTAAAACGGGATTTAGCAATGGATTTTATGACGTTCTTAAAGCAGTATAAAATTCCATTCTATAATCAAGAGCAACAAAACACCTTTTATAAGGTGTACAACAAATTAGTTTATGGTTTAAGTAAAAATCAATCGGCAATGGAGCTGGAAAGAAGCGACATACAGGAGAAATTGCCTGCCTTCAAAGAATTGTTGGATCAGAAAATTCAGGAAATTTCTGCGCTCCCAATTGATGATGTAACTAGTCAATGGAAACAATTTTGGATTTCTACAAGACTTTATTTACCGTTTATTCTTGTAGACAAGCAAATCGAAAAAGCTGCACCACCTAATTCGGCCACCATTAGAGACTCTTTGATGGCAGAAAATTTAACATGGTTAGTGAACGAAAGATTCGCAAAAGAGAAGATTATAGTATGGGCTGCGAGTTCGCATATCGGCAGATCTCCCGATCAAAACAAACAATTTTCGGATGGGGTGCATCCTACGGTTATGGGAGATTATATCAGAAATAAACTAGGTAGCAAGATCTATTCTATATGCTTTACTGCCTATGATGGTGAATGGGCTTGGTACAATATGCCAATCCCTCACCGGATAAATCTTCCTAGTAAAGATTCTTTTGAAGAAATTTTTAAAAGGGCCAGATTTAACAATGCATTTATGGACTTTAAGCACAATCGATTATCTTCTGGCGGACAATGGTTAGTAGAAAAAAGGAATATGCGGCCATATGGGTATAAAGAGTTTTCAAGAAGTTGGCCTTCAATATTTGACGCTGTAATCTTTAACAAAACCATGGTCAGAGCCGTATCAATGCAAGCCAAATGAAGTTTATACTCTCTTTCTGAATAGCTGCGTTTAAGGAAAAGTAATATTTTTTGTACTCTTCGCATACTTAGTGATTTGGTCGCCATCTCTATAAATTGATCTTTCATCAAATCTATTAGCAATGACGGGTGCACACACTTGAAGTGGTAACCTTTGTGGGAAGGTCAGCCTTTATAAGCCTGTGATCCTAAAAATGGTAAACTTTCCCGGAAAAGCTGTTAAGATTGGCAGCGGAATACATGGTAAGGTTTCCCTCGAAACACTGGTAAAATATAAAGCGGAATATAATTGGATCTTTCTCTCACCTTATTCCTATTGATTGATATTGCAGATATTTGATAATCATCATTTATTCCCCATTTTAATGTATTCACATATAATTGCTCCCCTTTCGTTGACACCAACCCCTTACTGTTAGAATACCTTCAATAGCAAACATCCAGAATTAAGAATCAACAGGATACCTAACAAAAAGGCTCTGACCTGCACCTCTTGTTGGCAAAGTGAAACTAGATCCCACAATATGGGGATATGCCTACCCTACCAAGCTTAATCCATGCCATTTAAATAACGGCTTTGAAAAGGACTTTAAATATTTAAATAGTAAAGAATAGTTGTCCACTATATGGTGATAGATAACGGTACTTAATATAATCGGGGTAATGAATGATGTGACCGCTATATCCAACGTGCTTGAACATTAAGACCATCAGCATAAACAGTAGCTTATTTACGATCGCCTGCAATTCTTCTGGGTTTTCATTATTTTCTAATGGTGAAGTACCGTGTAGAAATTTATTCCTAGTATTTAAAATTGCTACATCTTCCTCGGGCAACGTAATATTGAACAATTCGAATGGTCTGGAAAGCTTCTTCGCATTTGTCGGACTGTTCAAAGCATTGATCTTTGCATCGAGGATATCCTTGCCATAGCCAGAGATAAATGCATCATATTCACTGATTGCTTCCCGGACTTTACTTATTATTTTCTTCGCCAATTTCTTGTCCCCAATTGGATTGATTCGTTCTGCATTTTCTTCATAGAGAATCCCTGCTATAGTTTCTATCCCGATCGAATAGATACCACCTTTCAACAAGACTTGTTTTGACTGATGGCCTTCAATGATAAACCTGCAGCAGCGGGCATAAATTGGGTTATCATAAACCTTTTGGCAAAGCGATGAGAATACATTAGCGGTCATCGGTACACAATAATGGTTAAACTCTTTAGAGCTGGTGGTATTTTTTAGGTGATTTTTAAAGTCATTATGATCAAGCAGCGTAACATTGGTGATTGCGGCGGGCTCATTTTTTTCATAGATGACCCGCTGTTTGGCATTGAAATTTTCTTCGATCACATGATAGAAATATTCTCCTAAATGCAGATTACCTGAAATTAAGGCATAAGCTGTAATCAAACTGTCTGATGCTTTTTTGAAATTATCAAAGGAAATTGGTACTTGTGATTCAATAATTAAGTAATTTATATTATGATTGACTGACTTGTATAAGTGAAACTGCTCATTATTAAGATTAACGTCTAAAAGTCCAGAGGGAAGGTAATTATTTCCTACTTTTAAGCATATATCAGTGAGTGCTGTCAAGCTAGCTTCGTTGGTTATAGGAATGATCAGACGAAGTTGCTTGTTGTCAAAGTCTTCGGAACTCCCTCTTTGAAAATGGGTTAATTTGAATTGAAGAAGTGAAGGGGTATTCAATGACCTGCTGATCTTCGAAATAGACTTTGCCCTGATAAAGAAAATATCCTCATCGGATTCGAGGTAAAAATCCTCAAATGCTCCATAGCCGGCACTTTTTCTTTCGGCGAAGGGTTCAATCAAATCTTCACAATATACCTTGCATAAAAAATCGTCAGTGCCTATTTTTTCGATTGTTGCGAGTTTGTTATCTAAAGGCGTTTCTGGACTTTTGATCTTATATACATTTTCGCTTTGCAACCTTTCTATTGCTTTAAGCGAGCCAAAAATATCTTTTTCTATATCGAATGGTATCTCATCTTCCATATTATCTGCTCCGGCTATCTATATTTGAACGTATAAAATTAATGAAGATATAGTTTATAAAACCGAATTTCCATATCATAACTATTTTATTTGCAATCAGGCGATATTGATAAACATCAATGAGTTCAGAATCTGATGTACATAGTTTTGTCCTACCCTATACAGAAATTAACAATTAAAATTATTTACATGAACTTAAATAATCAAAAATTAACAACAAACAGAGAAGCAAGTAATTCAGGATAAAGAGAATGAAGTAGCTTTAATGTTTAATGGAGTCGGTCTGGATGTGATGGGTGGAGGTTATAAGGACTGGAATAATGAACACAACACAAAACCTAAACCACCTTCGGAAACATTAAGGCAGACGTCTCTGCATTCATCATCGCGAACGTCCACCGCAAAATTTCTATGATTGTATACTTCATTCACTGGTCGGAATAACAGAATTAAAGGGAGCAAAACTATCTGATACTTTTAAGGTTATTTAGGTATCAATGCTAAACCTATGGAAAACAACAATGAGATTACCAGCGATCTGAAAGGACTGATTAATATCCTTAATGATGGAAAAGAAGGCTATGCTTCGGCAAGCGACACGACAGAAAGTTCGGAGCTAAAAGGCGTGTTCCAGACTTACGCGGCTCAACGTTCCGCTTTTGCCGAAGAATTGAAAGACCACCTTGCAGCGCACGGCGCCGAATCTGACAACGAAACCGGAGGGGTTCTGGGCGCATTGCACCGTACCTGGATCGACATCAAACAGGCACTGAGCAGCAAGGAAGACTCGGCAATCCTTGGCGCGATAGAGACGGGAGAAAAAGCAGCTTTAGAAAAGTTTGACGCTGTACTTGACCATCCTGAAACACATGCCGATCATATTGAACTGCTGCAACGTCAACGAACAGCGATCCGTGAGGCACTCAGTGAAATCCAGACCTATCACCAGCGCCTGGAAAATATTAACGAATAATCAACATTTTTAACCCTAATAAAACAGAAGCCGCCTACAGCGGCTTCTGTTTTACATCGTAAATTGTTTGTCCGTTGAAATGGCCCACTCAGATAGGCTGATCAATTAATTATGGCCAATTAATCAAGCGTGCGAAATGCCCTCCGGTCCAACAATGGGCAGCTCGACATAAAATGTCGAACCTTTGCCTAACTCGCTTTCTGCCCATATCTTTCAACCATGACGTTCAATAATTTCTGCGCTGAGGTAAAGTCCGATGCCAAACCCGGAGACATTCGAGTTGTCCTCTACCCTATAAAAACGCTCAAAAAGCCGTTCCAAATCCGCCTGTTTGATCCCAATCCCCTGATCTGAGACCGCGACCCTGACCATACCCCCATCCATGAAGCAGGATATATCGATCCTGGAACCACTCGGGGAATATTTTGCAGCATTACTGATCAGGTTATTGACCACTTGAGCCAGCTTAGGCCGATCAGCTTCCAGGTAAATTCCCGCTTTCAGATCCAGGCTCACCTTATGGCTGCTGTACAAGTCATTGTACTCCGCATCAACTTCGGCTATCAAGCCTGCCAAATCGAATTGGCTTTTTTCGATGTGGATCTTACCTGAATCCAGTCGAGATACGTTCAGGAATCCGTTAATCAAGGCGGTCAAATGCCGCACCTGTTTAAGTGGCTGATCAAAAGATTTGCCTTCCATAACCTCGCCTTTTTCAGCTTTGCGCTTCAACAACTGTAAATACCCGTTAAGCGAGGTTAAGGGTGTTTTCATCTCATGGCTAACCATTCCGATAAAATCATTTTTTCTGATTTCATCCTCTTTCATGTCTGTAATGTCCATGATCACTCCGGTAAAAGCGGAAAAATCTCCCAAATGATCTACCGTCAAATCGCCAAGCATACGAACCCAGCGAAGCTTTTTATCTCTAAAACCGATCACCTTATAGGAGATATCATAATTGCCACCATGTTTAATGGCTTGCTCAATCGCCACATTTACCGCCTCCCTGTGCTCTTCAGCAATCTGCTGAATGGCGTGAGAAAGCTCCATTTTATCCTGTTGGTGATAACCAAAAAGTTCTTTAAGTCTTGGAGAAGCGATTAGTTCTCTTGTTTCCGAATGAATATGCCAGGTGCCGACGTTGCCAGCCTCAAGGGCATGGCGCAGCATCATTTCGGCCTGTTCTACCTTTCTTCTGGCTTGAACCTGAGGAGTGACGTCGACAGCTACGACAAGGATATCTGCTGTCTCCCCTGTGGCGTTGGCCACTGGTTGATAAACCACGTTGAAAAAAATTTCTTTCAGCTCACCATTATGTTCCAGCATGGCTTTGATCTCTTCAGCATAAAATGCAACCCCAGAGGTAAACACTTCATCCAAAAGTCTGAGAAAAGGCTGTCCCTGAATTTCAGGCAGCGCTTTTTCAAGACTCAGCCCTATAATGTCCTTAGACTTGCCCCAGACCTCGAGAATCTTTTCATTGGCCGACTCGACAATGAGTTCTCTGCCCGCGAGCACGCCGATGGCTACAGGGGCTTCCTGGAAAACAAACTTGAACCTGGCCTCAGAAATTTCTAGTTCTTCATTGGCAGCAGACAGCCGCTGGTTGGCGAGCGCAAGGTCAGCTGCATATTTTTCCAGCAGTCTTTTGGAATGGACCCTGTCGGTAATTTCAAAGGACATAACCAACACGCCAGTTATCTTTCCTGTAATATCTGTTAGTGGCTGATAAGTGTAATCCACAAACGTTTCCCGGATCGATCCATCTGCCATAGTAAACAGCACTGGACTTTCTTTAACGTCCAGTATTTCCCCAGTATCCATTACCTTTCGCAACTGGCTGGCAAAAGGCTGATCGGCGAGATCTGGCAGAATTTCCAAAAACGGCCTCCCCAAAACTTCATGCTTACTTTTTTTCCAGTACTTGAGATTGGAGATGTTGATCATTTCTACAATCAAATCATATCCCCGGATGACCACGACCGAGGCTGGAAGAATATCAATAATTTGCTGTAAATTATTCCCAGCCTGCTCAGCCGCAAATTTACTCTGCAGGAGGTGAGTTACCTCGTAAGCGAAAACAAAAACCCCGTCTACGTGATCTTGTGCGTCAAATCGCGGTACATAGCTGAACGTAAAATACCTGTCTTGTGCCGGTCCTCCCTCAAACTCGGTTAGCGGAACAAGCAATTCTGAAAATTCTTTTGACTGTCCGGTGCTATAAACTTCCTTCAACAACTGTTCCAACGGGGTGCCTTTCAGTTCCGGCACTGCCTCAAACATGCCCCGCCCCAATAGCTCCCGGCCAGGTAGCAATGCCTGATAATTCGAGTTGACCAGTTCGTAAACAAAATCAGGTCCTGACATCACGCAGATCCCCGCGGGAGCCTCACGGAAGAAATCGTAAAGCCTGTCACGTTCACGTTCTGCCGCCTCGCGTTCGGCTGCTACTTTTTGGCGCTGGTGTACCTGTGCCGTATTTTCAAGCACCCATACAGCAACCTTAGTCACCTGCCCTTCGGCATTTTTGACAGGCGCATATACAAAAGTTACGTAAATCCATTCCTCTTTTCCATGCCTGACCAGCATGAGTTTTACTTCGTCGGCATAAAAAGCCTCACCCGATACCACCACTTCTGACAGTGCATTTTCATAATAATCCTTTGCCTCGGCAAAGGATTCCCAATACGATTTGCCTATTATCGAGTCTTTCGATTTTCCGGCAATTTCTAAAAACTTATGGTTCAGCATCTCGGCAACCAGCGTTTCTGCATCAAGGATGCAAATGCCAATTGGCGCACTGTCTACGATCATTTCAAGGTAGCCGTTATCTGTCAATTTCATAGGTAAACAAAAACACTAAGTTAGTAAACGTAAGCATTCCCAGAAAGAGGATGTTAACCAAAAGTCTCTTTTGCTTTACCGATCGCAGCAATCATATCGATTCCTTCACCCAGAACACCGGTAAATATATCGCCAGTTTCTTTCAATCTGTCCGGGGAGTTACGGATGGTAAAATCTTTCATCGTCAGTCCCGGCTTCACCTCATCCCAATACAAGGGCATGGAAACTGTGGCGCCGGGCTTTGGCCTCAAAGAATATACTCCTGCAATGGTAGCGCCTGGCCTGTTTTGCAAAAAATCCAGGTACATTTTTCCTTTTCGATTTGAGATCATCCTTTCTAAAGTGGTGTAGGACGGAAGTTCGCGGTGGACCAGATTCACTACTACCTGTGCAAAGAGCTGAGACTGGTCATAGGTATATTGCGCACCGAGCGGCACATAAATATGAATCCCTGTGGAACCTGAAGTTTTTACGTATGAAGGCACACCCATGCCATCCAGCACCGTTTTGGTCATTTGTGCTGCTTCAATCACCTGCTCAAAGGTATTTTTATCCGGATCCAGATCAATCACGCAATAGTCAGGACTATCTGGTGACTGCACGCGGCTAAACCAGGGGTTCATTTCAATACAGCCTAAAGTTGCCATCCATAGTAAGGTAGCCCGATCATGGCCCAATAAATAGGCCTTCTCCTCCCCTTTTTCATTGGTGTGCGGCATGGTACGCGCCCAAGAAGGGGCTGTCTCAGCCACATTTTTCTGATAAAAACTCTGTGAGTGAATCCCGCCGGGATAGCGGTTGAGCGACATCGGCCGGTCAAGCAGGTACGGTGTCATAAAGGGAGCGACCTTGTCGTAATAATTGAACATATCTCGTTTAGACACACCATCTTCCGGCCAATAGAGTTTGTTCAGGTTGGTAAACTTTATCAGGTGCCCGTCTATGTTTCTCTCTAGGATTTCTTTTTTCCCGTCAAGCAAGGGTTTAGCAGTCATCTTGTGTGTGATTCCAAGGGTTCTGGATTTGTTAGGCTGAACACCCGCTTCCAAACCTTCAATCAATCCACTATTACTGGAGACAGATGCTTCAGATACTTCCTCTATTTCATCAGCATATTGCTCGACAATACCACTGGTATCGCTTGCAATTTCCAAGACCACATCTGTTGGATTTTTGTCCTCCCGCAAACCTTTGAATGAAGCCTGGCGAAGCTTACCGTCACGGCTGATCTCGGCGAACTCCACTTCACAAACCAACTCAGGCAATAACCAGGTGGGTTTTGCACCCAGCCTTCGCGGCCGGAACCTAGACGGTTCATCCACATCAGGCTCTATATCAAAGGGGCAAACCTTTGTTTCCAGCGGTTTAAAATGTTTGAGCAGTTCCTTTTGCATCACATCATTGAACCCGGTACCAACCTTACCAATATAACGGAGTACACCCAGCTCATCATACACACCCAAGGCAAGGGCGCTGAAATTCTTGTCGCTGTCTTTATTTCTGGTATAGCCGGCGATCACTACTTCCTGGCGGAGCTTTGCTTTTACTTTCAGCCATTCCCGTGACCGCGCATCACCTGTATACACACTTTCTGCACGTTTGGCTATAATCCCTTCCAGCTTCATCCGCTTGGCCGTCTCATAAAAAGCCACGCCATTGGCATCAAAAAGATGACTGATTCTGATCAGGCCATCTGCTTTAGGCAACACAGCTTCCAAAACAGATCTTCGTTCCAATAAGGTGTACCCGGTCAACATCTTGCCGTTATACCATAAGATGTCAAACACATAAAAGACCAGGTTCAAATCTTTCTCACTCCGCCAATTTTGCAAGGCACCAAAATTAGCGGACCCGATTTCGTCCAGCACGACGATCTCTCCATCCAACACAATGTCCATCCCCCAGCTGTTCAACAGCTCATTGATCGGGGAAAAATGTTCATAGACCAGATTGTTCCGGGACACCAGTTCAGCGGTACCTTTCTCTGCAAATGCCAGCGCGCGGTAACCGTCCCATTTGATTTCATACACCCAACCCGGATCATGAAAAGGTTGATCCACCTGAGTAGCTTTCATGGCTTTTATATTTCTTGGCAATGGTGCCTCCGGGGCGTTTTCCAGCAAAGATTGCACTTGCTCAGTTAACGGGCCCGCAAGTTTGTTATTCTCCATTTGACCAGATCTGTTTTGCGTTTTTGCTGCCTTTTTTGTTTGCTTACCTTCCGCATTTTTAATCTCCCCATGACCCTGTTCAGCTTCATCCGCCCCGATCAGTTCAATCCAGACCGGCGCATGGTCACTGGATTTTTCCCAGCCCCGAACATCCTTATCCACCCCGCCGGATTTAAGCCGCAAGGAAAGGCCAGGGCTTAACAGAAAGTGATCCAGGCGCAAACCCGCATCCCTTTGGTAAGCGTTCCGCAGGTAATCCCAGAAGGTGTAAATCCGCTCGGCTGGATACAGTTCCCGGATCGCATCTTTCCATCCCTGATCTGTCAGCTCCGCATAAGCATCCCTGCTTTCTATCCTAAATAAGGCATTGTCCTTATATTTCTCAGGTTTATAGGTATCCAGTTCGGTGGGCATCACATTGTAATCCCCGGTAAGCATCACGGGCAGCCCGCTATCCAGTAAAGTTTGCGCATGTTCAGAAAGCCGGTTAAACCAGCGCAGTTTGTAATCAAACTTTGGCCCCGGATAGGGATTACCGTTGGGCAGGTATAGACAACCAATCACCATCCCGAAGGTAAAACCTTCAATGTAACGGCTATGGGTAAAGGATTCATCTTCACCTGGCAAGTCATTTCGTAGCTCCCTGATGGCATCTTTTGATAAGATCGCTACCCCGTTCCAGCTTTTTTCCCCTTTCCAGATCGCATGATAGCCAGCCTCAGCCAGCGCCTTTTTGGGGAAACGTGAACTTTCGCATTTGAGTTCCTGCAAACACACCACATCCGGCTGCGCCTCACTGAGCCAGCGCAGCAGCACCGGGAGCCGCCCATTTATCCCGTTGATGTTATAGGTTGCTACCTTCATGGAAAGCTAACCTCACCGGGCATCGCATTGTTTCGCGGGCATACCTGAATATGCGTTTCTGGTTACTCTTCCAACAACTCTATTGTACAAAATAATGATGTGTCTTTGATGGATATCTTGAAAAACCTTTTGATTGTGATTTGTTGTACAGCATTCTCAAAAAGCACATTAACAATCCTGTCCTTCATTGCTCTAGCTGAGCCTACAAATAAGGCCGTCCGTTTGCGGACAGCCCAAGTCCTTCGTGAGGAAAAACTACTTCTTTTTTCCTTTATCAGAAATATACTGCTCAATCACCTTTCGGTCGTTGGATTTTGTCGCACGCTTCGCGCCTACAACCTGCTGGATGCTCACATTCATTTTCTGCGCTACGTGAGAAAGTTCATAGTCTTCTGATGAGTTCACTTTTTTACGGTCACTAGGTCCTTGCTTTGCCATGTTGTTTATTTTGAGGTGAATAAACCGGACAACACCTCCGGATCGACAAATGTTTTCTGAAGGTATTCAGTTATCCCACCCGCTGAGGTGTATACCCCACCGATACCGCTATAACCGGTCAGTATACTCAGACCGGACAGGTTGGGTCAATTATCTTGCGCAGCTTCACTGGGGATCAAAGGTATCATCGAAAAGGATTTCCTTGTTAAAGCCCGCGATTATTGACCAGATATTCTTTAATCTTCTCCTCATCATCCCCTACCGCTGCTCGAGCCTCATCGATAGCCGCCTGATCTACGTTCACTTTATCCAATAAACCGGAAAGCTCCGGGCTTTGCTGCTGCGACTCCTTAGCCTCTTCAGGAAAGGAGCTGTTGATGTTTTCTTCCATGACCTTGTATTTTTTCCAGTAACACCCGGTCAAGGGTAAAGGTTTGGGTTATCCTGCACTTCCCGTAGATCGCGAGGATTTGGAGGAAAATACCCGCACCACCGCAAGGCTAAGCAGCGGCAACTAAAAACTGAAACCGGGTTCGGCTTGTTATCCAAGGAACATCAACAATACAAATCATGGATAAAGAGACATACGACAGACTTGAGCCGGTAAAGGTCGACTTCGATCAGGAAGGGATCCCTAAAAAAGCGAAAAAACTACAACCCCAGGTATTCAAAGACGGCGATTCCTACTGCTGCCTTTTCGGCCCGGATCCCGAGGTGGGCATCTACGGGTGCGGTGACACTCCCCAGGCTGCACTGATAGACTGGGAAAAAGACCTCGAAAAAAGAATGGCACGAATCACAGAAGGTGATGATGCCGCACACCACGCCATCAAGCACCTTGGTCAGCATTAAAGAAAATGGCCAAAGCTAAAATGCCTTCAACGATTTCGCCGATGCTCTGCACACTGGTGAACGCACCTATAGAAAGTGGGGAATACATATACGAGCTGAAGTGGGACGGCTACCGGATCGTTTCCAGGGTAGATGCTGGAAAGGTAACCATGAGTTCGCGGAGCGGCCTTGACTACACCTCGAGATATCCACTGATCGCTGAAGCGCTGCAAAGGCTTGGCCATAACCTGGTGATAGACGGTGAGGTAGTTGTCTTCAATGAAGAAGGCAAAGCCGATTTTGATACGCTCCAACTCTACAATGGCAAACGGACGCCCATCCGTTACTGTGTATTTGACCTGCTGTATTTAGACGGCAATGACCTGAAGCAGCTTCCACTTTATCAACGCAAAGAATTGCTGAATACCATTACCAGTGACAACGAGATTTTCCTGTTCAGCGAAAGCTTTGACGACGGAAAAGCCTTATATGAAAAAGCACTCGAAGAGAACCTGGAAGGTATTGTTGCGAAAAAAACAGACAGCCCATATGTGCCTGGTGAACGAAGCTATGATTGGCTAAAAGTCCCTACCCGCAGACGCCAGGAATTTGTGATCGGTGGTTGGGCAGAATCCGATAAATCCCGCTCCTTTAAGTCCCTGCTCTTTGGTGCCTATGAAAATGGCAAGCTCCAATGGATCGGAAGATCTGGCGGCGGCTATAAACAGGCGGAAATGCCCGGCATCCTGAAACGACTCCAGGAAATTGAAACCGATAATTCTCCTTTTGCCAACAAAATCCTGGACAGTAAAGGAGCCAAGACACACTTTGTCAAGCCAATTTTAGTTGCCAATTTCGAATTTGCGACCTGGACAAAATCCGGCAGGATCAGGAAGCCCGCAACCTTCCTCGGTTTCCGAAAAGACAAAGATCCGAAGGATGTCGTTAGAGAAGTACCGGAAGAAACGGGGAATGTAGCAGCGATACTGGAACACCCCGGGGAAATCACTAAAGAAATCATAAATACGCATACCAGGCAAAACCATAAAACAGAGATAAAGCAAAAATCTAAAGCAACAGGTGGTAAATCTCAAAGTGAAAATCCAGACCTGGAGAAATACCACCAGAAGCGAAGCTTTGACCTTACACCCGAGCCAGAAGGGGGAACCCCTGAAAACGAAAATCTCAGCTTTGTCATTCAAAAGCACAATGCTTCACATTTACATTACGACTTTCGTTTAGAAATCCGCGGCGTACTGAAATCATGGGCAGTGCCCAAAGGCCCCTCAATGAACCCCGAAGACCACAGGCTGGCCATGGAGGTGGAAGACCATCCCTATGATTATAAAGACTTTGAAGGCATTATTCCTGAAGGACAATATGGTGGCGGAACGGTCCTGGTCTGGGACAATGGTACTTACGAACCGGCCGAACCGATTGTTGGCAAAAAGCAGCAGGAAAAATGGCTGCTGGCGAACTATCATAAAAATAAGCTTAGCATCATCCTGCACGGCAAAAAGCTAAAGGGAAAATTCAACCTGATCAAGACTTACGGGAAAGCAGAAAATGCCTGGCTATTGACCAAAGTCAAAGATGAACAGGCCCTGGATACCGACATCACTAAAAAAGACCAGTCTGTACTTTCGGGATATACCATCCTGGAAATGGCTATGGACAGTCATTCCCGAGTCTGGCAAAGCAACCAGTCAGAACAAGCGCCCGAAAATACCAGTACCAATCAGCAAGAGGCAGAACTGGAAGCTGAGCTTGCCGGCCCGGAGGTATTGGACGGCGAAGCAACTACTGCTGAAAATGGCCAAGAACACGTACCATCCCTGGTGAAACACGGGACCGTGGGAGAGCTGTTTCCCAAGTCCGCCAACAAACGAAGCACCAGATCCAAGCTTTCTGCAGAAAGCAATTGGAACAAGATCTTTGAAGAAAAGGTCAAATCAGCCGGCAGCATTCCCGTTGAAGAGCAGACCATCCAACTGACCAACATCGAAAAAAAACTCTGGAAAAGCATCAATAAAGCAAACCTGATCACCTATTACCACAACATATCTGAGTATATCCTTCCGCACCTGAAAGACCGGCCACTCTCGCTTCACATCAAGAACCTGAATGCAAATGCACCCGGTTTTTACATTAAGGATATGGAAGGCTGCCAGCCGGATTTTCTGGATATCCACAGCACCAAACGAAAACATAAAGTCAAAGGCAAATCCGGGCTTATAGACTATGCGGTCTGCAATAACCTGCCCAGCCTGCTCTGGCTCATCAACCTGGGCAATATTGATTTAAACCCATGGAACTCAACCACTAAAAATCCCGAAGAGCCGGACTATATTGCCATCGACCTTGATCCCTCCGACGACGATTTCAAAAAGGTCGTCAAAACAGCCTTGGCTGCCAAGGAATATTTCGAGGAACAAGCGCTGACAACTTTCATTAAAACCTCCGGCAGAACAGGCATCCATATCTTTATCCCCTGCAAGGGTTTCACGTTCCCGGAAGCTAGGAAACTGGGGGAACACATCTGCGCTGAAATCCACAAAAGGGTTCCGATGTTCACCACCCTGGAAATAACGGTTGAAAAAAGGGGCAACAAACTCTTTGTCGATTTTTCCCAAAATGACCAGGCAGACACTTTAGCCTCTGCCTATTCGGTGAGACCAGCCAAACAGCCAAATGTCTCCGCACCGATTGAATGGGATGAACTCAACGTCAAACTTAAACCCGAATATTTCAACATCGAAAACATGGTAGACAGGCTTCAGGAGAAAGGCGACCTATGGAAAGACCTGCACAAAAGTGCCTTCAAAACCGCCAATTCAATAACATTAAGGAAACTAATTGCTCGTCCATGATTTTAAAAGAAGTGGGGCCTGTCAATAATTACAATTGCTTAAATTTCAAACATTAACAGACTCTGGAGTAAACCTCGAGATTTAAATGATCCATTTACTTCTGATTGAACAATGGTAAATTCCTAATTAATCGGCAGATGCAAAAATTTTGAATTTTTGTCGATGCAGCTCCTAACTATAATTTTTGGTTTTTTGATCCTACTCGTTTTAGGTCAAGAATGCCATCCCATATCGGAAATTTGCACATGCCTATCTTCCAATATGGGATTTACTTGTTAGTTAGTTTAGCTTTATAATTAACGTTATGTCAAAACCAGTTTGGTGTAATTGATAGGTGTAACTGTTTACTGTAAGGGCTGTCACCTGAGAAAAAAGTTGATTTGGCAGTATAGCTTTGATTACACTTAGACCTTCGTTTTTTTGTAATCCAAATTATCAAAAACTCATCATCAAAAACTAAAATTCCGATTTAAATA
>Ga0247814_10000886_pt1 | contig 20116 bp, 9 predicted proteins | sample UWRJL179409R1_FD_179947 | JGI IMG/M metagenome (GOLD analysis project Ga0247814, IMG submission 179947) | Plant litter microbial communities from Arlington Agricultural Research Station in Wisconsin, United States - UWRJ-L179-409R-1 | ecosystem: Environmental > Terrestrial > Plant litter >... | reverse complement strand
AAACCGAAACACAAATCAACCAAATATACGATGACATCGAAACGTTACCTATTCACTTTGCTAGTTGCCGTGCTTATTATTCCAATAAGTTATGCATTCAAAAGTGCTACCCTACATCCCTTAACTGCTAAAAAAGAAATTAAGTACGATCGGGAATATACGCTCGAATCCACCATGCTTGGCTATATTGGTGCGGACGGAAAACGCAACCCAACACTGAAAGCAAGTAAGGGTGAACTGGTAAGGATCAAGGTGATCAATGGAGAGCTTATGACCCATGATATCGCTATTGAGAAAGCAGGTGTTAAAAGCAAAACTTTAGTCGAAAAAGGAGATACGTCCAGTGTAGTTTTTCGTGCAGATAAAAATGACGTATACTTTTGTAGCATTCCAGGTCACCGCGCAGCTGGAATGGTTGGGAAAATTGAAGTTACCGAAGGTGCTGTCAAAAAAGAAATCGTTATTGCAGGTCTGCTCCCAAAGAAGGGCGCTAAAGTACTTAACCTCAATTTTGAGAAAGGCAGCCTGGAAGACTGGACTCCTACCGGAGATGCATTTGCCAACCCACTGGTAGGATCAGACATTACTCCAGTTTATGAAAAAGATGTGAAGACAGGTACCAGCAGTGCTTATTTTGCAAGTAGCGGGGGTACTAAAAATTATAAAAAAACAGGGACATTAACCTCTGTCCCTTTCGCGGTAACGCAACCTTTTGCTTCGTTTAAAGTTTCTGGCGGTGCATTGAAAGACACCAGGGTGGAGTTGGTTCAGGCAGATAACAATAAGGTTTTCTATCAGATTACAGGTGCCGGGAGGGCGACCCTTCAACCTGTTGTTGTGGATTTGAAGGAGCTTATGAACAAGGAGATTTTTATCCGCATTGTAGACAGTGAGACAGGAATTTCACAGATTCCGTATATAGGAGATGATATTTGGGGGCACATCAATTTCGATGATTTTCTATTTTATGCTACCCGACCAAACTTCCCGAATGAACTAAAGAAAGAAGATATCATCATTCTTCCCCCGCTTGATCCTGTGGTAAACTCAGGATTGTCAGGCCCTAAGGCAGCTGAAGCAATGACCACAAAAAATGGATTTACGGTTAAACTTGCAGCTGCGGAACCGGATATCATTCGTCCAATCAGCTTTACCATAGACGCAAGGGGCAGACTTTGGGTTGTTGAAGCGCATACTTATCCGATTCGCGCTGCCGAAGGACAAGGTAAAGACAGAATCCTGATCATGGAGGATACAAATGGAGACGGCACATTGGATAAACGAACCGTATTTATGGAAGGTTTAAATCTGGTAAGTGGGATAGAAGTAGGCCTGGGTGGCGTATGGCTAGCAGCTGCACCAAATTTATTGTTCATTCCAATTGATAGGAAGACGGATAAGCCCGCTGGTCCGCCACAGATCTTATTGGATGGATGGGGTTATGAGGATACCCACGAGATGTTGAATAACCTGAGGTGGGGACCAGACGGATGGCTGTATGGTACACATGGCGTTTTTACCCAATCTAATGTGGGCGCACCAGGGTCAACTGATGCCCAGAGAACCAGACTGAATGCAGGGGTTTGGCGCTACCACCCAACTAGTAAAAAGTTTGAGTTGTTTGCTGAAGGGACCAGTAATCCATGGGGAATAGATTTTAATGATTACGGACAATCTTTTGTTACGGTTTGCGTAATTCCGCACATGTTTCAAATGATTCAGGGAGCAAGGTATCTTCGACAGGCAGGTAGTCATTTCAATCCTTACACCTATGATGATATCAAGGAAATAGGCGACCATGTGCACTGGATCGGAGATCGAGGGCCTCATGCGGGTAACTTCAGGTCAAATTCAAAAGGCGGAGGACATGCACATGCAGGTGCAATGATCTACCTGGGTAGTGAGAAATGGCCTGCGGAATATCGCAACAACATCTTTATGAACAACATTCATGGGAGTAGGGTAAATATGGATGTGCTGACCCGCAAAGGATCAGGATATGTAGCCAGCCATGGAGAAGACTTTTTATTGACCAATGATACCTGGTCTCAATGGCTAAATTTCAAATATGACCAAAGTGGTTCTGTATTCGCGATTGACTGGTATGATAAAAATCAGTGCCACAGTCCGAATCCTGATGTTCACCAGAAAACTATGGGTCGGATTTTCAAGATCAGCCATTCGAGCGACCAGTGGAAAAAAGTTGACTTATATAAAGCTTCTGATAAAGAGCTGGTGGAATGTCAGCTGAATAAGAACGAGTGGTATGTGAGACAGGCGCGTCAAATTTTACAGGAGAGAGGACCCAATAAAAAGGTACATAAAATGTTGAAGGAGATCTTGGCGAATAACCCGGATGAAACCCGCAAACTTCGGGCGCTTTGGGCGCTACATGTGACGAAGGGATTGGAAGAGAAGGAGCTGCTGGACCTACTCTCGAATGAAAGTGAGTATGTAAGAAGCTGGGCAATTCAGTTGCTTGCTGAAGATAAAAACCCTTCTGAGTCCGCATTAAAGCGGTTCGCTGAACTGGCTGTGTCCGATAAATCAGCAATGGTGAGGTTGTATTTGACTTCTGCGCTGCAGCGGATTGAACCTGCAAAAAGGTTTGAAATTCTGGAAGGATTGGTGCAACATGAAGAAGACAAAGATGACCATAATTTGCCGCTCATGTTGTGGTATGCTTTGGAGCCAACTGTGCCGGTTGATATGAACAGGGCCCTGGCCATTGCGGCAAAAGCAAAAGCTCCAAGGTTACTTACTTTCACTAAAAACCGCTTAACTGCTATAAATACGCCTGAGGCTAAAAAAGTGATAGAAATTTTCGATCACCAAAATGGCAACATGCAGATGGACCATAGTCAGCATAAGATGAAGTAGCTTTAAACACGCTAAAACCTTATCGGTTTGAGAGTTGTTCCACAAGAAATTGAACTTCTTATGGGTCTTGAGAAATATAATGCAAAGCGCGACTTTAGCAAAACTGCGGAACCTAAATCGGGTAAGAGCAGTGATAAGAATAAATTGCTGTTTGTTATCCAAAAGCACGATGCATCACGGCTCCATTACGACTTCAGGTTGGAAATGGCCGGTGTGCTGAAAAGCTGGGCGGTGCCCAAAGGACCTTCCACAGATCCGAAAACCAAACGATTGGCCATGATGGTGGAGGATCATCCATTTGATTATAGAACATTTGAGGGGATCATCCCGAAAGGAGAATACGGTGGCGGAACGGTAATTGTCTGGGATCAGGGTACCTATGAGCCAATTGAGCCCATCAAGGGCAAAAAAGCACAAGAGAAACATCTTTTGGAGCAACTGAAATCAGGCTCTGTGAAGATCAAACTCCATGGTGAAAAGCTGGAAGGGGAATTCGCACTCGTGAAAACTCATGGCATGGCTGAAAACAGCTGGTTGCTAATTAAGCATAAAGATGAGTTTGCTTCCGTAAAAGACATCACGAAACAAGATAAATCAGTGATTTCGGATCAAACACTGGCGCAAGTCGAAAAGAATAGTGACCAGGTATGGCATAGCAACCAAACTGATGAAGCGCGGGTAAAAGCTAAACCTGAACAAGGTGGGAAGTCGGAAAAGGAACTGGTTAAAAAGGGCAGCAAGTCGAAAATTCCAACAGGGATGAAGCCCATGCTCGCTACGCTCGTCGATGAACCTTTCGATGATCCAGATTGGCAATATGAAGTAAAATGGGATGGCTATAGGGCACTCGCCTTCCTAAATAAGGGCGAAGTGGAGCTATTGTCCAGAAACAATAAAAGCTTTAATGAGAAATTTTACCCGATTTACGAATTGCTAAAAACTTTTGAGATCAATGCTGTCTTCGATGGTGAAATCCTTGTGCTGAATGATAAAGGAATTTCCAACTTTGGAGACTTGCAAAATTGGCGGAGTGAAGCAGACGGAGAACTTGTTTTCTACGTGTTCGATATTATCTGGTATGATGGGAAGGACCTTAAAGATCTTCCCTTGTATCAAAGGCAGGAGATCTTAGCGAAAGTACTCCCTGATGATGATGACCGCATCAGGTTAAGCAAAGTGTTCGATACCAGCGGAATTGACTTCTATCGTGCCGCAGAAAAGATGGGGCTTGAAGGGATTATCGCAAAGAAGAAAGACAGTACCTACGCAGCTAACTACCGATCCAAAGAGTGGCTAAAGGTTAAAGTGCACAAAAGGCAAGAGGTCATTATTGCCGGTTACACGAAGAATGCTGATACCTCTAAGCCTTTCAGTTCTTTGTTACTGGGCGTTTATGTCGACAATGCATTGCAATATGTGGGTAAGGTTGGAACTGGATTTTCGGTAAAGCTTCAAAAGGAGATGATGGAGCAATTTGAACCATTGGTGATCAAAGAGAGTCCCTTTGAAGAAATACCGGACGTAAATAAACCTTCCAGGTTCCGACCGAATCCGCCAAAAGCAAAAGCAACATGGTTGAAGCCTGAGCTCGTATGTGAGGTAGCTTTTGCCGAGGTAACGAGTGATGGTGTTTTTAGGCATCCATCCTTCGAAGGGATGCGAATAGACAAAAAACCAAAAGAGGTGGTTAGGGAGAGTGCTTCGCCGACAACCGAGCTGGTAGATCAGGTGGAAGAAGCAATCGCTCAGGAGGAGTCCGGTAGTGCGATAAAGCCAAGTCATAAATCTGCCTTAAAACCACCAACAGGCAAGGCAAAGAAGACGTTGCTAAATCCTAAGGATGAAACGCAGGTTAGAAAAGTGAATGGACATGAGCTGAAGTTTACACACCTTAGTAAACTGTACTGGCCTGAAGACAAGATCAGTAAACGTGAGATGTTCAATTACTATTATCAAATCGCAGAATATATTCTACCTTATTTGAAGGACCGACCTATGTCGCTGAACCGCTTTCCGGGAGGTATTCATGCGAAGAGCTTTTACCAGAAAAATGTGAAAGATATGGCACCGGACTGGGCGCAGACTTTCCCATATTCTACCGGCGACGGAGAAGCGAAAGAATATCTTGTTGGTCAGGATGAAGCCTCTTTATTGTGGATGGCATCACTAGGTTGCATTGAAATGAATCCATGGTTTAGCAGAACGGCCACACCTGATAATCCTGATTATTGCGTGATCGACCTTGACCCGGATAAACACACATTTGACCAGGTTGTGGAGGCTGCAAATGTAGTGAAGGAGGTGTTGGATAGTATTGAGGTTCCCTCTTTTTGTAAAACTTCAGGCTCAACGGGCATGCATATTTACATCCCGCTGGCTGCCAAATATGATTACGACCAAAGTCAGTTATTCGCTAAAATTGTTGTCAGTATCGTGAATAAACAGATTCCTACATTTACAAGTTTGGAAAGAATGATTGCCAAAAGAAAGGGCAAGATGTACCTGGATTTTTTACAGAATAGACCGGGGGCGACAATAGCGGGTCCGTACTCTTTAAGACCGAAACCAAGTGCAACGGTTTCTATGCCGCTACATTGGGAAGAAGTAAAAAAAGGCCTGCAAATGAAGGACTTTAATATTGCCAATGCCGTTGATCGGGTAAGATCAGAAGGAGACTTGTTTAAGGGAGTGCTAGGAAAAGGGATTGATTTAGAGAAAACGATTAAGAAGGCGAAAAGTGTGTTTGGATAGATCGGGTTCGGATACAGGTCTAAGAATTGTATATAAAATGGCATGACCGGAAGGTCATGCCATTCTTAATATTGAGACTATAAAAATATCGGTCTATCTAATTTTATCGCAATGCGATGTGCAGCATTCATCAAGCCCACATGGCTATATGCCTGAGGGAAATTACCCCATTGACTGCCGTCTTTTTCATCCACATCTTCACTAAACAAATTGACGTGATTGGCATATTTGATAATGGATTCAAACTCCCTGATGGCATCATCCAACCTTCCAACGCAGGCCAGCGCTTCGACATACCAAAAAGCACAGATTAGAAAGGTAGTTTTCGGTTTGCCGAAATCATCTGTGTGTTTATACCTGTAAAACAACCCGTTCTCGGCTTTAAGTTCCTGCTCCAATGCGATCAAATGATCCTTTGCTTTTTGAGAATTCGGATCCAGGTAATTCATCAAAATCAATTGCAGCGTACTGGCGTCAAGATGTGAGCTGCCAACGGCATGATTGTATACTTTACGCTCTGGATCATAGCAATCCTCGATGTGCTGAGCGGCTTTTTTAACTAAAATACTTGCGCGGTTTTCCAATTCGGTATTACCTATGGTCTTAGCCATTTTAAGTGCCGCATTGGCGCCAGCCCATTGAAACAGATTGGTGTAACAATGGATATGGGCAAGATTTCTGAACTCCCAAATGCCCGCATCTTTCTCGTCAATGGTGAACTCAATCCTTCCCAAAAGATAGTCAAGCCATTGGGTGGAGTCCTGTCTTTCCCTGGAGATGAAACGGGAATCAGAGTAGAGAGGCAACATAGAAACCAACACTTGTCCGTAGATGTCATTTTGGATGTGCTCGTAAGCCTGGTTACCAATTCTAACTGGCTGGTTGCCTTGATATCCTTTGATATTGTCAAGGATTCTTTCTGTAAGTACACGTTCACCTGCAATACCAAACAATGGCTGGTATCGCTCCTCATCTCTGAAGGAAATATCAGTTACGTAACCGAAATATTTCTCCATCTCTTCGAAATGGCCGATATGACTTAGCGCATTGATCACATAATAGGTATCCCGCATCCAGCAGTAACGGTAATCCCAGTTTCTTGTACTACCAGGTGATTCTGGCAGACTGGTTGTACTGGCCGCGATAATAGCACCTGTATCTTCATACTGGTGGATTTTGAGTACTAACGCAGAACGAATTACAATAGGCTGGTAAAAACCGGCAATACTAGAATGCTTGATCCAACGTCTCCAATATTTAATGGTTTCCGTAAGAAAGCGTTCTGCGGTGCTATTAATAGGAGCGTCAAGATTGTGACCGTAAGTCAATATCAAGTACTTCGTTTCATTTAACGCGAAGTATTTCTCATCCTCTATATAACTCAGAGATATGTTAGTACTTAGCTGCATGTCTTCGTCTGCGCCCGTAAATTCAATATGATTACTTCCTCTATGTCCTGTTTGCTTAATTGTTCCGTAATCGGCTACAGGTTTGCAGATGACCCTCACTCTTGGATTACCTTTTAAAGGCTCTATTTTTCTGATTAGCATCAATGGCTTGTAGTAGCGCTCATGCTGATAAAATCGGGGTGCGAAATCGGTAATTCTATAGGTTCCCTCAGAATTGGAGATGTCAGTGCAAATTACGTTGGTATTCTCCAGGTAGAATTGATTGGTTTCGAAGTCGCCATCAGGGCGAATGGAGAATTCACCACCTTCTTCATTGTCCAGCAAACCTCCAAAAACGAAAGTGCTATCAAACCTGGGCCAACATAGCCAATCAATATTTGTATTTTTGTTTACATGTGCCAGGTAGGCACAATTTCCTATGATTCCGGTTTGGTAGGTATGTCTTTCTTCCATTTTACTTTGCCAATTGTGGTTCTATGTTTGTTACGAAAATTTTAAGTAGCTCCCGCACTTCCTTGTAATCCTTTAAATAATATTTAGCTGCAGAAATGTTGCTGCCGACTTTAATCGTAAAAGCTTCTTCAGGCAGCGCCTTGAAAATATCCTCATCCGTATGATCGTCGCCCAATGCGATGATAAAATCGGGGTGATTATTAAACAGCCAATTATGTGCTGCTTTGCCTTTATTTACTTCGATGTTTTTAAATTCTATAACCTTATTACCTTCCAGCATTTGCAGGCCTTTATCTGCTACCATCATACGCAGGTGATTGGTGATCTCATTGGCGCGGAGTTCACCCAATCCTTTCTCTACCTTGCGATAATGCCATACCAAAGAGAAACTCTTATCTTCTATAAAAGATCCCGGTGTACGATCGGTATAAGTATCCAACACGGTTTTAACCTCCTGTTTCCATTTGTCGGTAAGCAGTGGAAGTGACTTCCATTCTTCACCCAAGTGCTTCTGCCAGGCGCCATGTTCTGCAATCATATCGAGCTTCAGGTGACCAAACCATTCTTCTAAGGTTTGATAATTACGCCCACTGATAAGGATCACGCGATTTGCAGGATCTAAGGTCAGATCAGTAAGTATTTTATACAGCGCTGCATCTGGTGACGCTTTGTTTATATCTGAATTGAACCCAACCAGGGTACCGTCATAGTCAAGAAATATAAATCGACTGTGTGCATTTGTATAAGCCGTTGCGATGTCTTCACGTATGGCGACTGCCGCATGCTTGGTGAGTAATGATTCTTGCATTTGTTTAACCTCAGAAAGTTTATCCATAAAGTTTTTTACCCAAAGGTTTATATTGAACTTTTTAACTATATATCGCATGCTTGTCATGCGCATGTTTTGCTCTTCAATTGGCATGTTGATGGCTTCAACAATAGCTTTCATGATGTCTCCTATATTGTTAGGATTCACTATGAGTGCATCATTCAACTCTTTAGAAGCACCTGCCATTTCACTAAGAATAAGTACCCCATCATTCTTAACCCTTGAAGCGACATATTCCTTACTAACCAAGTTCATGCCATCTCTCATAGGGGTGACCAGACATATGTCTGCAATGGAGTAGAGTGCTGAAAGAAACTCTACCGAAAAGGACCTGTAAAAGTAGTGAATAGGCACCCAATTTATCGTCCTGAACCGCGAGTTTATATTGCCAACTAACTGGTCAATGTTGTCTCTGAGTTCTTTATACTTTGGAACGGTGTCCCTTGAAGGAACTATGATCATGAACAACTCTATTTTTTCAATGTATTCCGGATGAAGTTGCAGCAGCAGTTCAAGTGCCTGTAGTCGTTGCAGAATACCTTTGGAATAATCGAGTCGGTCTATAGAAAGGATTAGCTTCTGATGTTGATGAACTTCTTTAAAGGCTGCACTGTGTTTGGCCACTTTGCTATTCCTCGTCAGCATCTCAAATTTGTCGCTATCAATTCCCATTGGGAATGCTTCAACTACGATCTGACGGTTCTTATGAATAATCACATTTTCTGATGGCTTGGCTGAGGATAGCCTGGAAGCAGCGCTGAGGAAATGGCGGACGTCATCAAAGGTATGAAAGCCCAATAAATCAGCCCCCAGGATACCTTCAATCAGCTCTTCTCTCCAGGGAATCAATCGGAAGATTTCGTAGGATGGGAAGGGTATATGTTGGAAGAAGCCTATAGTGACCTGTGGATTTTTGGTCCTCACATAACAAGGGAGTAACAACAGCTGATAGTCATGAATCCAAACGGTGTCGCCATCGTTTAATTGATTGATTACTTGTTGACTAAACTTCTCATTAACGATTTTATAGGAATCCCAATAACTTTGCTCAAAATTGGCATACGTAGCTACGTAATGAAATATGGGCCAAAGTATCTCATTGCTAAATCCCTCATAATAAAGATTGATTTCTTCGTTGGTAAGAAATACCGGAATCAAGTTTAGCTCTGCAAGCTTTGCAGTTACCTCTGCCTGTCGCTCTTCAGGTATCTCTATACCGGGCCAGCCTATCCAGACATTATTTCCTGTTTTGTAAACCGAGCCGAGACCTGTGGCTAGACCGCCTTCACTTGGCCTTAATATGTATTCACCATTTTGTTCAGTGATCTTAACTGGAAGACGATTTGATACTATTATAGTTCTATTATCACCTGTCATATCTTATAAAACAACGATATCAACCTAAAATTGTTTAATTTCTTTTTAATTTGGCGCTTTATAAACGATCCTATGAAGTCAATTCTCTATAAGTTTCTGCCAGTTTTAGCTGCTGTCGGTTTAAGTTCTTGCTCCTCGTTATACATACCAAATGTTCCTAATACACCCATGCTCAGTACACAAGGAGAGTTTAGTGGAGGAGCCCACGTATCTATAGGAGGGAACTTAAGTTTAAATGGCGCTTACGCGGCTTCAAACCATCTCGGTGTGATAGGCAGTTTATCTTATCTGAACAATGATGGGAATAGAAAAGACTTTAAACAAAAATTAGGAGAGATAGGGGCTGGGTACTTCAACACCTTTGGGCCGGATGACAATCGAATTATTGAGGTGTATGCAGGATATGGGGGCGGTAAAACCGACAGAACTTATTTTCATTACGACGATGACGTGATGACCAGCTCCGAACATCAGGAGACTACTTACAGTAAAACCTTTTTTCAAGTTAACTATAGTTCCAGGAAATCAAATAATTTAAAGCTCTTTGGAAAGGATTTTCCAATTAATTATGGTACAGCAATCAGAATTAGTCACGTAAACATGAAGACTTTCATGATCAATGGCATAGGACAGCCAAGGGAAGGTAACCTGTTTTTGGAACCGATATTTTTTACCCGTATGAGGTTTAGTGACACTTTCCAGCTTCAATATACCTCCAGCGGGAACTTCGGGCTAAATAGCCGGAAGTTCATAAGTGCTGGAAATTCTTTATTTACAATCGGAGCGGTTGTAAATCTAGGTGGTAAGGTGCGGTAGTTTATTTCAATGTTAATACCCAGTCAACGATTGACTTGATATCAGCAACCTTCATTGTTGAGTGCGGAGGCATTGGAACTTCGCCCCAAACACCGGCACCACCTTTGATGATTTTATTGGTTAGATAATCCACTGCTTTGGGATCATTCTTATATTTTGCAGCAACTGCATTGAATGCAGGGCCTACAGATTTTTCCGCAGTTTTATGACAAACCAGACAGTCTGTTTTAGCCATGATCGCTTTTGCAATAGCTTCTTTAGAAGCTGTACCTGTTTGATGTCCCATCGGAGTTGCACCTGCTTTAACTGCAGCTGTGGTAGGCTTTTTAACGGCACCTGCATTGTAATCAATCCTAACTAAAGCGGCATCAGGATTTTTGGAGAACCATCCCTTACCGTATTCTAATATATATAGTTTGTTGTCAGGACCTAGCTCCATGTCAATTGGCGCTGCCAATGGAATGTTTGCCATGAAGGGTTCCATGCTTACGTAGTCGCCATTCGGCGCCATCGTTACCGCCTTAACCCAGCCTCTAACCCATTCGTAAATCAACAGCTTACCATTATAATAGGAAGGATAGGAAGCGACACCTGGTTTAGCGTAGTAAACGGGCCCGGCCATAGCGGTACGGCCACCTTCACCAAGCTGAGGGAAGTCAGGAGATACTGCATATGGATACCAGATAAAAGCAGGTTGTGCAGGAGGTAATTTTGTTAAACCAGTATTGTTAGGTGAATTATTGACTGGCGCGGCCGGATCAAATGCGTCACCACTTTGGCCATTGGTATAGTCGTACGCACGATACGGATAGTTTTTTCCGATGAATAACGGCCATCCGAAGTTACCCGCTTTACGGGCTTGGTTCACCTCATCGTAACCCCTTGGTCCACGGTTAGGATCATCGTTTTGTGCGTCAGGACCAACCTCGCCCCAATATAAATAGCCTGTCTTTTTATCCACAGAGATTCTGTATGGATTTCTATTTCCCATTACAAAAATCTCAGGTTTAGCCTTAGGATCATTTTTAGCAAATAAGTTGCCATCTGGAATACTATAGGTTCCGTCTGCATTCATCTTGATTCTTAGGATTTTTCCTCTTAGATCATTCGTGTTACCAGCAGACCTTCTCGCATCATATTGATGCAGATCCGGGCGGTTGTCCATAGGCGCAAATCCTTTATTTTGGAACTCATTATAGGGTGCTGGGGTATCAAAAGGAGTGGAGTTGTCGCCCGCAGAGACATATAATAGGTTGCCAGGTCCGAAAGCGATCGAGCCACCGGTGTGACAGCAAATCTCTCTTTGAGAATAAAACTCAAGAATTACTTTTTCAGAAGACAGAGATACTTTGTCGTTTACTAACTTGAAACGTGATAAACGGTTTACGGATTTTGCAATAGGACTGTAGAAAGCATAAACAAAGCTATTGGTAGCAAAGTTCGGATCAACAGCAAGACCCAGTAGACCCTCTTCAGCGTTGACATCTTTGACACTGGTTTTGCTGTAAACGTCAAGTTTACCTGCATCCTTCAAAGTCTTCGTAGCGTTTTTATAGATAAGAAATTCACCTCTCCTTTGAGAGATCAGAACATCCTTATTTGGCAATACAGCGATCTCAGTAGGTTCAGTGAATTGTCCCTGAGTCAGGGTTACTTTTACAAATCTGTTCTGATCTGGAGTATCGATGGCTAGTTTGTTTGTTGATTTGCTATTTACGCCCGTGGTTTTGACCTGGGTAAATGCAAAAAGTGAAGTCAGGGCTACGCCCGACAATACCAATTTAAAAGGTGCTTTCATCAAAGTTTAATGTGTGTTGGTTTCAAAAATTAAATATAGAAAGATATCTTCAAGATTTTCACCTATATTCGAGATTTGTAACGAAATCATTATTTTGCAATGCTTCTAATAATCCATGTTTTTGTTACTTTTAAATTTTTAAACCTTAAAACACAGTATGAAACTTAATTACCTAAAGTTTGGAACAACCGCTTTTGTGTGGTTGTTAGGAACTGCGCTTGCATCTGGTCAGCAACTAGCCGATCAGTCAGGAATTGATCTTAAAGATCTTTCTGCATTTAAAAACCCAGGTCAGACATGGTCGATCGCAGGGGGAGTAACTGCAAATCTTAATGAGGTTAACGTGTTAAACGTTACCAAAGGGACGGGGGTCCTTGTTAACCAACCAACTAAAAAAATATCTGGTGCTGATTTGCTTACCGTAGGTGAGCATGGCGACATTGTTTTGGAGTTGGATTACATGATGGCAAAAGGTGCCAATTCTGGAATTTATTTGCAAGGTATCTATGAAATCCAATTAGAGGATTCATGGGGGATGTTGAGCTCAACAGCTGCTAACAATGGTGGTATTTATGCAAGATGGGACGATTCAAAACCAGAAGGAAAAAAGGGTTACGAAGGGCACGCTCCTCGTCAGAATGCAAGTAAAGCACCAGGTTTGTGGCAGCACATCAAAATTGCTTTCCAGGCAGCTAAATTTGATGGTTCTTTGAAAAAAACAAGTAATGCACGTATTATATCTATTGAACTTAATGGCGTATTGATCCATGATAATGTTGAACTTTTCGGTTCAACAAGAGGCGCTAACGGTTTTGAAAAACCCCTGGGAGCTTTGCGTTTGCAAGGCGATCATGGAGCGGTAGCTTTCAAAAATATTAAATTCTCCAAGTTGCCAGCAGACGCTTTTAACAGACAAAGAGGCAATGACACTGATCCCATTTATATTGACATCGCAACTACGCCAAACATCCGTAGTTTCGTAGATATTCCAGGAGGAGTTAAAGTTGTGCATGCAATCTCAGTAAGCAGCCCTGCACAAGTGCACTATAGCTATGACCTTGACAATGGATATTTATTCCAGGCTTGGCATGGTGACTTCGTTGATGCAACTCCAATGTGGCACGATAGAGGTAACGGTACATCAAGACCTCGTGGTAGCGTAACCACATTCACGAAAAAACCAGTACCTACTTTAGCTAAACTTGCGGATGCGAATGCTGCATGGTTGGCAGATACTACAGGCACAGGATTCCATACAAAAGGTTATATGGTTGACGATAGCAACCGTCCTACTTTTACTTATACAATGTATGGTACCAAAGTTACCGATGCCATAAAGGTATTGGATGGCGGAGAAGGCCTAAGCAGAGAAATCAGCCTTGCTACTCCTGTTGATAATGTTTATGCACTATTGGCGACAGGTGTTTCTGATATTCAGGAATTGTCTAAAGGAGTTTATCTGGTAGATGGACAGTCGTTTTATTTAAAGTTTAACGATATCAAAGACAAACCTGTGATCAGGGATGCAAATGGCAAGAAAGACTTAGTGGTTCTTGTTCGTGGTAAGTTAAATTATTCTATTTTATTTTAAGAGCGTTTAGATAATGAAATATACTTTTAAAATGCTGGCAATGCTGGCTTTAAGTTTTAGTTTTTCAACGGGGTTTGCTCAGGAAACACCGAAAGAAGAAGATTTCTTCAAGATCAATAAGGTAAGAACACCTGAAGGATTGATTCTTGAGGTTGGGGGATTGGTAACACTTCCTAACGGTGACCTTGGAATTTCAACAAGAAGGGGAGATGTTTACATCGTAGAGAATCCGACCAGCAACAGACCTTTTTTCCGTCATTTCGCAAGCGGACTACATGAGATTTTAGGATTGGCTTACAAAGATGGTGCATTGTATTGCGCGCAACGTGGCGAGCTGACTAAGTTGGTAGATACCAATATGGACGGTAAAGCAGATGTGTATGAAACAGTTTATGCATGGCCTTTGAGCGGTCACTATCATGAGTACAGTTTCGGGCCAAAAATCGCTACAGACGGGTCATTCTTTGTGACTGGAAACGTTGCTTTTGGTGATGAAATGTGGTACCGTGGCGAGAGTCGTGTTCCAATGCGTGGTTGGGCTATGAACATCACCGAAGATGGTAAAATGCAGCCATGGGCTACAGGTATGCGTTCTCCTGCTGGACCTGCTGTGATCGATGGACAATTATATTATACTGACAATCAAGGTGACTGGGTAGGTTCTGGAGCAATCTGGAAAGTTAACAAAGGTGATTTTATTGGTCACCCTGCCGGATTGAGATGGACTGGAAGATCAGATTCTCCTGTTAAGTTAACAGAAGAATATTTCAGATCTAAAATAGATGAGAGAAGAGACGTTAATGCTGAAGGAAGAGCTATCAAGCCTGAGAACAGAGTAAATGAAAACTTCAAAATGCTTTGGGAAATGAAGAAAGATTTCCCTGAATTGAGATTGCCTTCTGTATGGCTTCCATACGGTATTCTTGGTATTTCTACTTCAGAGCCAGTTAAAATTCCGGCTGGTGCTTTCGGTCCTTTCGAAGGTCAGATCCTGGTAGGTGATCAAGGTATGAGTATCATCTCGCGTATTTTCTTTGAAACTGTCAACGGTGTTGAGCAAGGTGCGTCTTTCATGTTCAGAAGCGGTTTCCGTTCTGGTGTTTTGAGGATGTCATGGGGTACTGATAACTCGTTATTTGTTGGAGAAACCAACCGTGGTTGGGGTTCCGCAGGTGATGCAAATGAAGGCCTTGAGCGTTTAGTGTACAACTCAGGTAAAACTCCATTTGAGATGAAAGCTGTGAGAGCAATGCCTGATGGTTTTGAGATCGAATTTACAAATCCTGTAGATTTAAAGTCAGCCAATGATCTGTCTTCTTACAACGTAGAAAGTTATCTATATAAATACCATCCGGTTTATGGCTCCCCTCCAATCAATAAAGAAGCTTTGAAAATCAAAGGTGTGAAGGTTTCCGCTGATGGCTTAAGAGCTAGACTTGTAGTGGATGGTTTACGTCAGTATTATATTCACACCTTAACAGTGGAAGGTGTTAAAGAGAAAAATAGTTCAACCTCTTTACTACATCCAATCGCTTATTACACGTTAAACAGTATTCCTAATGGAGATAAATTGTCGTTGTCAGATTTGAGCACCAAAAACTCTTCAACTGATAAAACGACTTCTACTATTCCTGGTGGCGTTAAAAAGCCGACAATTCCCGGTAAAGTGTTGTCTCCGTCCAAAAATGCACCTGAAGTAAAAGGAGCTGCTGCAAATTCAGCTGTTGCCAATTCTGGAAAAACTGCAGCACCTACTTATGACCAGGTGAAAGGACTGCTAACGACTTATACTTGTATCGCTTGTCACAATCCGACAAAGAAATTAGTGGGTCCGGCGTTTTCAGAAGTTGCGAAACGTAAGTATTCAGCTGAAAAAATCGTTTCCTTAATTCACAATCCACAGCCTCAAAACTGGCCTTCTTACCCAACTGAAATGCCACCAATGCCACAGGTAACTAAAGCAGATGGACTTAAGATTGCAGCTTACATTAATTCCCTAGCTAAATAGTTCACCACTTAGCTTCGTCTATATTTATTTGGTATAGCCTTCATTTATAGGTTATACCAAATAAATATTTTACTTTAACATGCTCTTATCACTTCACAACCAATATAACTAATGAATAAATTACAGACTTACGATTACGTAGTATTCTTTATATACTTTATAATCGTATCAGCGTATGGATTTTACATCTACTACAAAAAGAAAACTGCATCTGCAGATTCAAAAGATTACTTCCTGGCAGAAGGCTCATTGACCTGGTGGGCAATCGGTGCCTCCCTTATCGCTTCCAATATCTCTGCAGAGCAAATGATTGGGATGAGTGGTTCTGGTTTCAAGCTAGGATTGGCCATTTCAGCCTACGAATGGATGGCTTCAGCTACGCTTATTATTGTAGCTATCTTCTTTATGCCAGTGTACCTGAAGAACAAAATCTTCACTATGCCTCAGTTTTTAAGCCAGCGTTACAATGAAAAGGTTGCCATGATTATGGCGGTATTCTGGTTAATGCTGTATATCGTTGTAAACCTAATGTCAATCCTGTATTTGGGTGCTTTAGCGATCAGCGGTATTTCGGATATCCCTATTATCTTCTGTATTCTCGGTCTTGCCGTGTTTGCAATCATCATTACTTTGGGAGGAATGAAAGTTATCGGCTACACTGACGTAATTCAGGTGTTTTTCTTAGTTCTTGGAGGTTTAGTGGCCACATATATTGCGCTGAACATGATCTCTGGTCAGCAGGGTATTGCCAAAGGATTTACGATTCTGAGAGCTGGTGCTTCGGAACATTTCCATTTAATTTTCAAAAAGGACAACGCAAATTATCTTGATTTGCCAGGGCTAAGCGTCCTGATAGGTGGTATGTGGATCGCAAACCTGAGCTATTGGGGATGTAATCAATACATTACCCAAAGAGCGCTTGGTGCTTCGTTACCGGTAGCGAGAGCAGGACTTTTATTTGCAGCATTTTTAAAGATGCTAATGCCTGTAATTGTTGTTGTTCCTGGTATTGCGGTTTATTATATTATAAAGGAGAAGATTCCTGGAATTAGTGGTGCAGATCTTTTAACATCATCAGGAATTTCGGATCCCAATAAAGCCTATCCAGCATTGTTAGGATTGTTACCTATCGGGTTGAAAGGATTATCGTTCGCAGCATTAACTGCAGCTATCGTGGCCTCTCTTGCTGGTAAGGCAAATAGTATTGCCACGATCTTTACCTTAGACATTTATAAGAAAGCCTTTAACCCTTCAGCAGGTGAAGGAACACTGGTTAATGTTGGAAAGATCACAGTAGTTGTTTCTATGTTATTGGCGGTAGTATTATCGTTAATCATTGGTGACGCACTCATGGGAGAGGGTAAACAAGGATTCCAGTACATTCAGGAGTACACAGGTTTCGTATCGCCAGGTATCTTTGCCATGTTCATTTTAGGTTTCTTCTGGAAGAAAACAACTTCAAACGCTGCATTATTTGCGACGGTTGGTGGGTTTATCGTTTCGGTTATTCTTAAATTCTTACCGGGCTGGATCGATCTATCACCGTTATATGAATTCGGATGGGCAGCTGCAAATTCAGCGGGCATCTTCGAAATTCCATTTATGGATAGAATGGTGATCGTGTTTGCTGTATGTGTGATCGGTATGTATATCATCAGCATGTATGAGCATAAAAAAGGAGTGAAAACCAATGGACTCGAAGTGGATGCGAGCATGTTCAAAGTGTCTACCTCTTTTGCAGTAGGATCATTGATTATAGTTGCCATGTTAGTTGCATTGTATACTGCTTTCTGGTAAGCCATAAAATTGACCATATAAAAAGGCCGGATGATTTATATCATCCGGCCTTTGTTGTTAATAGATTGCAGTAATTAGTATTTGAAAACCTTACCGCCCACCATTACTTCCTGCTTGGCTTCGTCAAAAGTTGCCTTTTGGCCAGTTCTTACCGCCGCATTCGTCATAATGTTGGCAATAGAATGATAATAACCAGCTTCAATAGGTGCATTTGTTTCCTTTCTGCTTCTCACACATTCCATCCAATTCCTCATGTGTGCAGAAGTCAGCTTATCCCCACCTGTATTTGCAGAGGCTGCCACTTTTTCGACCATATCAGTAAGCTTCAAATCTGGTAGAAGATTCGCTTGCATATTCATCGCCTTGGCGGCACCTGCCGACAAGCCCCCTTTAGGAGAAACTGTATTGTTGATTAAATTTAGTTCACCACCATTAGCATAGTAGATCTCTGCGGGATTCTCATCGCCATTATGCATTCTCGAGGTAAATACTACCTGAAAGCCATTAGTTGGATCATTTTCTTTTCCATAATCAAATACAGCAGTTGTGGTGTCCCAATTTCTCCGGCCATCTTTCCACTTGTATATTCCTCCATTTGCTACCACGCTGCGTGGATGTTTTAGTCCTGAAAACCAGTGAACAGTGTCAATCTGGTGTGACATCCATTGGCCGGGCATTCCCGAAGAAAATGGCCAAAACAATCTAAATTCAAGATACTTACGCGGATCCCACTCTTCGAAAGGTCTGTTCAATAGAAAACGTTTCCAGTCGGTATCTTCCTGCTTCAATTTAGCAACAAGATCAGGTCTACGCCATCTTCCTGGCTGGTTGACATTCCAGCTCAGCTCCACCATGGTAATGTCGCCGAATTTACCATCCTTAATGAATTCTGATGCCGCTTTATAGTTTCCTCCACTGCGTCGTTGTGAACCGATCTGGAAAACCTGCTTAGAAGATTTCACTGCTTTTAAAGCCATTCTTGCATCTTCCATAGTTTCTGCAAATGGTTTTTCACAATAAACGTCACACTTATTATTTACAGCTTCCGCTGCATGAGAAGCATGCGCAAAATCGGGAGAGCTGATGATCACTGCATCTATGTTTTTCAAGCCGTACAATTCATCATTATTTCTGCAGGCAGTGATGTCATGACCTAGTTTGCTTTTCAAATGATCTACACCTAATCCTCTACGGTAATTCCAGAGATCTGACACCGCTGTAATGTCAAAATTAAGCTCCTTATTGTGATTAAGAAAACTAGGTAATAATGCATCTTTGAAGCGATCAGAGAAGCCTACAATACCTACCCGTACACGGTCATTGGCACCCATGATGTTGCCATAACTTTTAGCCGACCAACCCATGGTTCCTGCATAGGTAGCTGCAGCGGCGATGGCGGACTGTTTAATAAATTTCCTTCTAGAATCTTCCATGATTTATTTTAAAGCTCTTTAATTTTTATACTTCTGAAGGACACACGGTCTCCATGGTCCTGTAACAAAATATGCCCTTTGGGCGCCATACCGAATCCTTTCCAGTCTTTGTACTTACTGCCGGCAACCAACGCGTAAAACTCAGGTGTGCCGCGCGTAAACTCCGTTACTTTGATTCCGTTTAGAAAGTACTCTATCTTATTGTCCTTATTCACACGGATAAAACCTCGGTTCCATTCGCCGATTGGACGAGTTGAGTTCGCAATTTTCTTACTTGCGATAAGGTCGTAAAGTGATCCCAGAGTGCGATTACCGTCTTTACCAAGCTTTGCATCGGGATGTCTTAGATCGTCCAGAATCTGGTATTCCATACCAATAGCAGATCCCTTATTTCCCTCGCTCAGGGTTACAAAATACTTCACTCCACTATTAGCACCTTCCGTAAGTTTGAAGTCGAATTTTAATTCAAAAGGTCCGTATTCTTTTACAGTTACAATGTCGCCTCCGTTCGTTGATTCGCCACCGGATGCCTTATCTACACTCAATTCTCCGTTGGAAATATTCCAGCCTCTTGCAGGAAACTTATCTTTATAAGCACCAATCCAACCATCAGAGGTTTTTCCATCCCATAACAGCGCAAACCCTTCTTTCTTTTCCTGTGCAGATAAATCGTTAGGAACCATATTCACTACAAATATGTTGTCTGCTTTGCTTGGTTTTATACCAGTCGTTTGAATTCGAATGTTACGCCAACGAATCTGCTTACCTGGCTGATCATTTTTTCCAATTGCATGTACCTGCAGCGCAATAAAGCCACTGGAAGTGAGGTTGTCTACTAAATTTGCAGTGGGAACACCATTTAGCCAGGTTCTGATGGAACTACCAATACACTCAATTCTGTATTTATTCCAGGTATCTTTCTTAAAAGCATTTTGCCCTGCGGGGTTAATGTCCATCGGGTACAACCATCCGCG
>Ga0247814_10000885_pt1 | contig 20144 bp, 9 predicted proteins | sample UWRJL179409R1_FD_179947 | JGI IMG/M metagenome (GOLD analysis project Ga0247814, IMG submission 179947) | Plant litter microbial communities from Arlington Agricultural Research Station in Wisconsin, United States - UWRJ-L179-409R-1 | ecosystem: Environmental > Terrestrial > Plant litter >... | reverse complement strand
TACGACATTGAATACATTGGCTAAAAAGCAGGAAGTTTATTCTGCCGATGAATTCAGAACATTGATTACTGAAAAAGTTCCAACACAGGTTGGTCAATTAGGCACTGCCAATACAGACTGGCAGAAACAAATCTTTAAAGATTCCTATTCTTCGGATATCAGTGCCTCAGTTTTAGGCAACATTTTCGGAAAAGTCCCTGCGAGGCTTTCTCTTGGACATACAGATAATAATGGAATATTATTAACTTCTGAATTCAAAAGGTCAACAGGGTCTTTTGCATTAAATCCAAGTTTATTAGATGATCACCTTAAAATGAATGTTACAGGAAATTACGCTTACACCTTTGTGCGCAAGGCTGATGAAGGTGCTATTGGAAGTGCGATTTCTTTCGATCCGACTCAAGCGGTATATGATCCAACAAGCCCATTTGGAGGTTATACAGAGTCATACGACATAAGTGCAAATGGGGAAGTGATTACGCCGCGCGGTCCATCAAATCCGGTGTCACAATTGCTGGAAAAGAGAAACATCCGAAACGTAAAACGCTTTTACGGAAACTTTAATCTGGATTATAAATTGCATTTTTTTCCTGATTTGCGTGTGATCCTTAATTATGGTTATGAGAAAAATGAAGGCAACAGTCTTGACAAGACAAATCCACTTTCGCGTTCAGGATTCAACACAACGCTCGGAAGTGCAACAGGTAGTACTTATCTTGATGGACAAGTTGGAAATTATTCCAAATCACAAGATGATAACTTTGAAAGAACCAATGAAAACCGCAATGCGCAATTGAATTATATTAAGGCAATTGGAAAATTAAACGTTGACATATTAGCCGGTTACGACTGGCAGCAGTTTGATGAAGAGAAGTATGGTACAGGAAACGAATACCTTTACGGATTAGGGCAAAATGCAGAAGCAAATATTGATACTTATACAAGTCCAGGCAATAATTTACAGGCTTATTTCGGACGTTTAAATCTTGGATTCGATAGTAAGTACTTACTTACTGTGAATTTCAGACGGGATGGTTCTACTAAAATTTCTCCGGTAAATAAATGGGAAAATTTTTGGGGTGCTGCTTTCGCATGGAAAATTAAAGAAGAGAACTTCCTGAAAAATTCAAATGTATTCTCTGACCTTAAATTAAGACTGAGCTATGGGGAAACCGGACAGCAAAATCTTCCAAATCCTTATGCGTGGATTAAAAAATACAATATTTCAGGAAATGCTTATTACCAAATTGGAGATGAATTTTATTTAGTAGCACGTCCAGACGGTTACAATCGAAACCTTAAATGGGAAAAAAGCACAAAATACAATGTTGGACTCGATTTTGCTTTTTTAAACAACAGGCTCCAGGGAAATATTGATGGTTATTTTTCAGAAACAACTGATTTGTTTGCCTATACTCAGCAGGGCGCACTGGCTAACCTTTATATCTTTGGCCCAACTAATATCGGCTCATTAGAAACAAAAGGAGCAGAACTTGGCTTGACTGCCGACGTAATAAAAAGCGAAAATTTCGACCTAAGCTTCAATTATAACGTAAGTTATACAAAAGTGGAGCTGACAAGTTTATTTACAGACAATCTTCCGGTAAATAGTTTGGGAGATGGTTTGTATGCCCAAACACATAAAGTAGGTTTGGCTCCGAATGCATTTTGGCTTTATGAGCAAATTTATGATGCCAATGGTAGACCAATTGAAGGTGCTTACGTAGACAGGAATGGCGATGGTATAGTAAATAGCAAAGACAAATACAATGCAGGTAAGCCACAGGCAGATGTTACCATGGGCTTTTTAACAAATGCTACAATTTACAAAAACTGGGATTTTTCAATGGGTTGGAGAGCAAGCTTTGGAAACGATGTCTATGATAAAGTTTCTGCGGACCGCTCAACATTAGGCGGACTTTATAGTTCTTTTAGCGCAACAGTTCAGAACACAACGACTGATTATAGCAATACGAATTTTACGGCTAATGTCAAAGAGTCCGATTACTATCTGAAGAATGGTGCTTTCCTAAAATGTGATAACATCACTGTTGGATATAATTTCAGAAAACTGCTTCGTTCAGAAAACACTAACTTAAGATTATACGGAGGTGTTCAAAATGTACTAATCATTACAAAATACAAAGGAATAGATCCGGAAGTATTCAATAACGGTGTAGACGGAACAATATTCCCGAGAGCAAGAATGTTCATGTTAGGCTTTAATGCTAATTTTTAAAAAAATTAAAAATGAAAAAATTTAGAAAAATAAGTTTGTTATATGTCCTTCCAATCCTACTGATTTTCTCCAGCTGTGAAAAGGATTTAGATATATCACCAAAAGACGATGATGATTTCACCAGCGAAAAGTTTTTCGCTAATCCTTCTTCTTACAAACAGTTCATGGCAAAAATCTATGGAGGTTTAGCGCTGACAGGACAAGCTAATTCTGCGGGTAATGGGGATTTAGGAGACCCGGCGCAAGGTGCACTTGATGAAGGTTATACACAATACATCAGGGGATGGTGGCAATTACAGGAAGTTTCTACAGATGAGGCAATTATAGCTTGGACTGACCCAACACTTCCTGATTTAAGTTTCAATACCTGGAATGCAGATAACGTTTATATAGAAGGTTTTTTTGCCAGGGTATTCTACCAAATTGGATTGTGCAATGAATTCCTAAGAGAAACAACAGAGGAGAAGTTAAGTTCAAGAGGCGTTTCAGAAGATCTTAAAATAGAAGTTAGAAGATTTAGGGCTGAAGCTCGCTTCATGAGAGCATTGTCTTACTATCACGGTATAGATACTTTTGGAAACTTACCTTTTGGTACTGAAAATGATCTTTTGGGAACACCGCCGCCAATGCAGACAAGACAGTTTATATTTGATTACTGTTTGTCAGAATTGGATGCGATTAATGGTGAACTCGCAGCACCAAGGACAAATGAGTATGCCAGAGCAGATCAGGCAGCGGCGTGGATGTTAAAAGCGAAATTGCTGATTAATGCAAAAGTATATACAGGAACAGACAGAAGTGCAGATGCTTTAATAGCTGTAAATCAGGTTATCAATTCTGGATATGCAATTGCGACCATTCCATTTGCCAATTTATTTAAAGCAGATAACAACGTAAATGGTGCGCAAAATGAAGCTATCTTTCCTATAGCCTATGATGGTGCCCGTACGCAAAGTTTCGGTGGTACTACATTCCTTGTGCATGGTGGCGCAAACAATACGATTGCTGCTACTTTAGGAGTTGATAATGGATGGGGTGGTTTTAGGGTTCGTCAGGAATTTGTCAACACTGTTGGCAACTCTGATGCCCGTGTGATGTATGTTCCTGGTAATTCTGACCCTGCTTCGATAACCAATCCGACAACAGCAACAAGTGCAGCAGCATTTGATGAAGGAAGGAAATTGATAAAATTTTCGAATATCAAATCAGATGGAAATCCGGGTGCGAATGCGACTTACCCGGATACAGATTTTCCATTATTCCGAATGGCCGATGCTTACCTAATGTATGCTGAACTTGCAGCAAATGGATTTGGAGATGTTACTACAGCTGTAGGATATGTTAATACATTGAGATTAAGAGGAAGTGCTTCAACTGCCACAATTACTTCAGCAGAGTTAACGCCCGATTTAGTGCTTAATGAAAGAGCGAAGGAATTGTATTGGGAAGGCTACAGAAGACAGGATTTAATCCGTTTCGGCAAATACCTGAGTGCTTATAACTGGCAATGGAAAGGTGGAGCCCAATCAGGTGTTGCTTTACCAGAATACAGGTTGTTGTTTCCAATCCCAACCAAAGAGTTAAATACTAATCCTAATTTGAGACAAAACCCTGGATATTAAACTTTATATAACGATGAAAAATATTTTAAAAACAATACTATTTGCTTTTTGCCTCATTACGATTGGGTCGTGTGAAGATGATATTGACCCAAAGGTTTCGGCAAATGGCTTCGCGCTCCGCACAGTTGATTCTCCGGCATCACTGGTGCTTGTGCCATTAGACAATGCCAATACAGCGGTTGATCTTGAGTGGGACAAAAGCGACAATGGCGGAATCACTACTGTTTCTACCTATATCATTGAAGTTGCAAAGAGCGGAACAAACTTTGCAAATCCAATTCTTGCCAACGGAGGCAATAATGTATTGACAGATCGTACTTATGCATTGAAGGTAAGCGAATTGAATACCATTGTAAATCAACTACCGGGATACCAATGCGGTCAGGCAATGGCTGTGGATGTCAGGGTAAAATCGACACTTGGCGCCGGTTATTACAATGCATTTGTACAATATTCAAATGTTGTTACGCTTAATGTAACGCCATACTCTTCACTATTGCCTACTCTGGCTTTTTCCGCAACCAATGCGATTACAACCGATACACCAAAATTAGCTTCATCAGGAGTGATCAATACAGATTATGAAGGATACATGTGGCTCACTCCGGGATCATATAAATTTTACAAACCAACGTCTTGCGGAGATTATACCGGCGCAACACCTTTTGGCGATGATGATAGTGGTTCTTTCGATACATTGGTTGAAAACGGATCAGGATACACAGTTTTAGCAGCAGGTTTTTATCTTGTAAAAGTGGAGTTCAGTACTTTGACCTACACCGTGAGACCAACAACATGGAACCTTTTTGGACCGGCGAAACCACTCTTCCCAAATGCAAATACGCCACTTACGTACAATCAGACATCTAAATTATGGGAGGGTAATATCAATCTCAATGAAGGTTATGAATTTAAATTCAGATCTAACTTGAATGCCTTCATTCTTGGAAAGTACGTTGCCGGCACTGAAGCAACCAGTGCATATGGCGGACCAATTTTAAGTTATGCCGGTGGAGATTTAACAGTTCCGGGAACCAAAACCATTCCGGGAACAACCCACAATTATCGTGTAACACTCGATTTAAATAGTCCGAGGAATTACAGTTACACGATTACCCGAAATTAATAAAGCAATAAATCAGAAAAGGGCTGTTTTGTACAGCCCTTTTTTAACATAAATAGTAAACTATGAAAAAGAGTATTTTATTAAGTATGGTTTTCTGCCTTTGCTCGTTTCTCGTCAAGGGACAGCAGGTGACCATTACTCCTGCTACATTTGATGTAACAGACCAAATTACGATTACCGTTAGTTTTGCCAGCGCGACCTGCAATTCGATGGGAACGAATCCGGCAAAAGTATATATGCATGCCGGAATAGGAAATGAAACAGGTGCCTTTGCTTATTCCGTTGTAGGAAACTGGGGTCTTGATGACGGTATTGGCTTGATGACCAATAACGGAAACGGAACTGCGAGTATCACTCTGACTCCAAGTGTATATTTCGGACTCGATGCTAACGAACAAACCAATGCCTCCAAAATGGGAATGGTATTTCGTAATGCGACAGGTTCACAAACGTTAAAATTCGCGCCAAGTTGTGGTGATTTTATTTTTAATGTTGGTTATTTCCAATCAACACTTGTTACTCCAACTGCCAATAGTTCTACGATTATTACTTCAGGTGCTAATTTACCAATACAGGCAACCAATACAAATGGACCAGCGAATTACAACTTAAAAGCCAACGGAGTAAGTATCAATACAGCTTCAGCAACTTCTTCTTATAGTTATACCCATACTGGTATCATTCAAAACCAAAGTTACGAGCTTGAAATAACACAAGGAAGCGCAGTACAGGTTCGTAAGTTCGCAGTCATTGTAAATCCGAATACTGTTTCAGCGCCATTGCCTTCAACGACATTGCTTGAGGGAATCAATTATGATCCTACCGACAATACCACAGCAATTTTGGTCCTCGACGCACCATTGAAAGATTTTGTATATGTTGCGGGAAGTTTCAATAACTATCAGCCAAACGCATCATATGCGATGAAAAAAGATCCATCTTCTTCAAAATTCTGGCTTCAGTTAACAGGATTGAATCCGGGAGTGGATTATTCTTACCAATATTGGGTTGTAGACACTACGCCATTGGCTGGCTCGCCTGCTTTGGTTAAAACAGCCGACCCTTATTCTACCTTAGTTTTATCGCCTTTTGATGATCAATACATTCCTGCAACGACATATCCAAATCTTCCTGCATATCCGGCAGGCCAGGATAGAGAAGTGACTGTTTTGAAAACGGGGCAAACGCCTTACAACTGGCAGGTTACAAACTTCACTAAACCTAAAAAAGAAGATTTGGTGGTATATGAAGTTTTAATCAGAGATTTCGATTCGAGAAGAAATTTTCAGGATCTTATTGACAGGATCGATTATTTTAAAAACCTGAAAATAAATGCCATCGAATTGATGCCGGTAATGGAATTTGAAGGCAATGAAAGCTGGGGTTACAATACCGCTTTTCACCTTGCCTTGGATAAATTTTATGGTACTGCTGATAAATTGAAAGAGTTTGTAGACTTGTGCCATGCCAATGGAATAGCGGTTATTCTTGACGTTGCCTTAAACCATGCATTTGGAAGAAATCCGATGGACAGAATGTGGATGAGCGATCCTGATGGTGACGGTTGGGGTGGCCCAAGCACTGAGAATCCATATTTCAATGTTACTTCGACACATAGTTATGGTGTTGGAAATGACTTTAACCACCAACAGCCGAGAACCAAAACATACGTTAAACGAGTGGTAAGACAATGGATAGAAGAGTTCAAAATTGACGGTTTCCGTTGGGATTTAACCAAGGGGTTTACTCAAAACTGTACCAATAATGAAACTTGTACCAATCAGCCGCAACAAGACAGAATAAATGTATTGAAAGAGTATGCTGATTATTCCTGGTTTGGAGATAACTCTACTGCTCCTGGCGCATGGAATGGCGATCAAAACCACTATGTGATTTTTGAACACCTCGGTGCTGATAGCGAAGAACAGCAATGGGCCAATTACCGTCTCAATGAAACGCCAAGCAAAGGTATTATGATGTGGGGTGAAATGTTTACGGCTTACAAGCAATTAGAATTGGGTTTTGCGGCTAGTGCTGATATTTCCAGAATGGGGCATACTGCTCACGGATTCTCAGGCAAGAGACTTTTGGGGTATCCGGAAAGCCATGATAAAGACAGACTAATGTACGAGGCTTTAAATTACGGAAACACTGCCGGAACTGCGCCACCTTTCAACAACCTGAACAATGCATTATCACGCATGTCTGCGATCGGAGCTACGTCAATATTAATTCCTGGCCCTAAAATGATTTGGCATTTCGCCGAACTTGGAATGGAAAATTCGATCTATACTTGCGATGACGGTTCTGTAAATACAGAAACTGACGCTACAACCGGAGATTGTAAACTCGCCACAAAGCAACAACCGCAATGGGCAGAAAACTGGCTTGCAGTTCCTGAAAGGGCAAAAATCTATAATGACTGGGCAAGACTGATTGCTTTGAAAACTACTGAGCCTGTTTTTGAAGGAAACTATTCTATCAGTCCAAATGCAGGGAATCTGAAACAAAGAATTTATGTTTTCGACAATGCGTTACCTGACACACAAATCAAAAATGTTGTCGTATTGGCCAACTTCTCTGTATCGGCACTCGCGATAACTCCTGATTTTCCATACATCGGGACATGGTATAACCTTATGGACAATACTCAGGTCAACATAACGAGTACCAGCGCAGCGATTACATTAGGTCCGGGAGAATTCAGAGTTTACGGAAATAAACCAAGTACACTAAGTACAGATGCTTTCGAAACATCTGACAGCGTCAATTTATATCCAAATCCGTCATCTGATTATTTCTCAATCAATACCAGTATGCAAAAAGTACAGGTTTTTTCTGTCACAGGGCAATTGGTAAAATCTTTTGCGCATCAGGCCGATGGTTACCAATTCAGCATCAGTGATTTAAATGCGGGAATCTATTTTGTTAAAGCGACAGATGAAAATAACCGCGAGAAAACAATGAAACTGATTAAACAATAAAATTTTTGAGTTAGTTAATTTTATTTTATGAAGAAGCCTTTCTATACCGGAAAGGCTTTTTCTCTTTAAAGTTTTAAGTTTTCAATAATGTCACTAACTGTGATATAGGCAATATTGATAAAGTTTTAACTTCCTGTGCTATCTTCTGAGGAAATGAATGACCAATTTGTACTGAATTTTCCAGAAGCTGATCTTTCGTTAACGAGTCTAACAAATAAATGTATTGATAAACAGAGTGTTGCGTGATAGTAATTTCTTAAAATGAGAATATTGTAAAACTTTAACTTCTAAGTGTAAGAATTGATAGTCGGGATTTGTTACCTTTATCATCCCTAAATCTATTATCATGAAAAAGAATGCACCTGTTCTAACAGACAGCTATATATCTATGCTGCCTGTAAATTCCTTACACGAAAGGCTTATCAAAATCTACTGGGATAAAAAGAATCTCGAAGAGTTTCTTCCTCAGATTGCCGGTTATTCCAGTCCAAAAGAATTGCTTGCCATCACATTATCCCAATTGTCCATTATAGAGAAAGAATTGGTTTGGCTGATGCAGGAAATAGCTGAGTCTGAAAATGGACTCGAAAAAAGCAATCTGCAAAAAGAATAATCTAAAAATCCAAAAACCAGCCGCAATGTAAATAGCATTCGCAAATGTCATTCAGATAGTTTTGTAACTGTCTCTGTATCTAAAATCAGAATGGGATAAAATCTTTCCAAAAGTATCGTGCGAAAAGTTTCCTTTTTCCCTTCAGACTTTTACCTTTGTAAGTCGGAATAAAATCCACTCACAATGAACAGAAACAGTAAAAGAAGAGAAGCTTTATTATACCACGCCAAACCTGTTCCGGGAAAAATACAGGTTGTTCCCACGAAAAAATACGCAACTCAAAGGGACTTGTCGTTGGCCTATTCGCCAGGCGTAGCTGAACCCTGTCTTGAGATTGCAAAAGATGTCAATAATGTTTATAAATATACTGCCAAAGGCAATCTCGTAGCCGTCATTACTAATGGTACAGCGGTTTTAGGACTAGGTGATATTGGTCCGGAAGCTTCCAAACCGGTAATGGAAGGCAAAGCATTGCTGTTCAAGATTTTTGCCGATATTGATGTTTTCGATATCGAAATCGGAACAAAAGACATTGACGCTTTTATCGAAACCGTAAAAAATATCGCGCCTACTTTTGGCGGTATTAATCTTGAAGATATTAAGGCACCTGAATCATTTGAGATTGAAAGAAGGCTGGTTGAAGAACTCAATATTCCGGTGATGCACGATGACCAGCACGGAACCGCAATCATTTCTTCTGCCGCACTGCTCAATGCTTTGGAACTTGCCGATAAAAAAATTGAAGACATAAAAATTGTTGTTTCCGGCGCTGGTTCTGCTGCCTTAGCCTGCGCGAATCTTTACGTATTACTTGGTGTAAGCCTGGATAATATCATCATGTTCGATAAAGATGGCGTTTTATCATCAGACAGAAGCGACCTTTCCGAACTGCAACTGAAATATTCCAAAGGCAGAAAAAATATTACTTTGGGTGAAGCATTGGTTGGTGCAGATGTTTTTCTCGGACTTTCAGCCGGAAATATCCTGACACCGGATATGCTGTTAGGCATGGCTCCAGATCCGATTGTTTTCGCAATGGCCAATCCGATTCCTGAGATTGATTACAACGTAGCCATTGCCACGCGTGCAGATATAATTATGGCGACCGGACGGTCAGACCATCCTAATCAAGTGAATAATGTATTGGGTTTTCCCTATATTTTCCGTGGTGCGCTTGATGTTCGCGCGACGAAAATCAATGAGGCTATGAAAATGGCTGCCGTTAAAGCATTGGCAGCACTTGCAAAAGAATCGGTTCCGGAACAGGTGAATATTGCTTATGGTGAAACCAAATTGCTTTTCGGCAGGGAATACATTATTCCTAAGCCTTTTGATCCGAGATTAATTACAATGGTAGCGCCAGCTGTGGCTAAAGCCGCAATGGATTCAGGTGTCGCTTTGCATCCAATCACCGATTGGGATAAATATGAGGAAGAATTGATGGATCGACTTGGTTCAGACAATAAAATGGTACGACTGCTTACCAACCGTGCCAAGACCGAACCTAAACGCGTTATTTTTGCCGAAGCCGATCATCTGGATGTCTTAAAAGCAGCACAGATTGTAATGGAAGAAGGAATTGGATTCCCGATTCTCTTGGGTAACCGTGAAGTAATACTGGAACTTAAAGAGGAGCTTGGCTTTGATGCCGAAGTGCCGATATACGATCCGAAGACAAAAGAGGAAGATGCCAGAAGATTGCATTATGCCGAGATTTTCTGGAAATCACGCAGACGTCGCGGCATTTCTTTATTGGATTCCCAAAAATGGATGCGCGAACGCAATTATTTTGCCGCGATGATGGTAAATGAAGGCGAAGCCGATGCGTTGGTAACAGGGTATTCCAGAAGTTATCCCTCTGTTGTCAAGCCAATGATGCAATTGATTGGGAAAGCACCCGGGATTTCGATAATGGCGACAACAAACATGATGATGACCAACCGTGGACCGATGTTTCTCTCGGACACTGCGATCAATCCAAATCCAACTTCAGATGATCTTGCTAAAATCGCATTGATGACTGCTAAAACGGTCCGCATGTTTGGAATGGAACCAGTGATTGGAATGGTTTCTTTTTCCAATTTTGGATCCTCAGCCGATCCAAGTGCTTCCAAAGTACGTGAAGCCGTGGCATACTTACATAAATATTATCCGGAACTGACTGTTGACGGGGAAATTCAGGCTGATTTTGCATTGAACCCGGACATGCTCAAAGCCAAATTTCCTTTCTCAAAACTCGCCGGAAAAAAAGTGAATACTTTGATTTTTCCTAACCTGGAGTCGGCAAATATTACTTATAAACTGCTTAAAGAGCTGTATAAGGTTGATTCGATCGGGCCAATTATGTTAGGAATGGAGAAACCGGTACACATTTTTCAACTGGGCGCAAGCGTTGAGGAAATGGTCAACATGGCGGCTGTTGCTGTTGTAGACGCCCAGGAAAAACACAAGCGATTAAAAAACCTCGATATTAAATTTTAGCAGATACACTTTAAGAATTACCCCAATTAAAGTTTTTTGTTATATTTGGATGACTTTAACACAACATGATAGCACATTTACAAGGAAAATTAATCGAAAAAACGCCAACGGATGTTGTTATTGACTGTGGCGGTGTAGGCTATCATGTCAACATTTCTTTGCATACTTATTCATTGCTGCCCAATTCGGATCAGATCAGGCTTTTTACGTATCTTCAGATCAAGGAAGATGCCCATACTTTATTTGGTTTCGTAGAAAAATCTGAAAGGGAAATTTTTAAAATGCTGCTTTCTGTTTCGGGTATTGGCGCCAGCATCGCGAGAACCATGTTGTCTTCTCTTGATCCAAAGCAAATCATTCAGGCATTGGCAGTTGGAGATTTGGCAACAATCCAATCCATTAAGGGAATCGGAAGCAAGACCGCGCAAAGAGCGATATTGGATTTAAAGGATAAAGTGTTAAAAGTCTATGATTTGGACGAAGTTTCAATGACACAAAACAATACAAATAAGGATGAAGCGTTATCTGCTTTGGAAGTTCTCGGTTTTAACAAAAAATTGGCAGAAAAGGCAGTAGACAAAATTGTCAGGGAAACTCCGGATGCCAGCGTCGAATCAATAATCAAACAGGCTTTAAAAAATTTATAGTACTTGAAAACATTTTACCCAATAAAAATAAATTCAATCCTGAAAATTGCTGCCTTTGCACTAATTTTCTTTTTTAGTTTTAGTGTTTCTGCCCAAATAACAGATGAAGAAGTTCAGGATTCCGTAAAAACAGGATATACTACAGCGACCATGCAATTGGATAATCCGCCGAGTATTATTGAAGCATACACTTATGATCCTGTTACCAACCGTTACATCTATACCAATAAAGTAGAAGAATTCAATATCAATTATCCTATTATTCTAACTCCGAAAGAATACGATGAGTTGGTTTTAAGGGAATCGATGCGGAATTATTTTAAGAAAAAATCAGATGCAATTGACGGAAAAAAAGAAGGTTCTGAAGAGGCAAAAAAGGATCTTTTGCCACGTTATTATGTTAATTCCGGATTTTTTGAATCTATTTTCGGAAGCAACAGCATCGATGTCAAACCTACAGGTTCGGTTGAAATTGATTTAGGACTGCGACACACAAAACAGGATAATCCGGCATTTTCACCGCGAAACAGGAAAAGCACCACCTTTGATTTTGACCAAAGAATCAGCATGAGCCTTATGGGGAAAGTAGGTACCAGATTGCAGGTAAATGCCAATTATGATACCGAATCTACTTTTGCGTTTCAAAACCTCATTAAACTAGAATATACGCCTACTGAAGACGATATCATTCAGAAAATTGAAGTCGGTAACGTAAGTTTGCCGCTCAACAGTTCACTTATTAGAGGCGCGCAAAGTCTCTTTGGAGTAAAAGCGCAATTGCAATTCGGAAGGACAACAGTTACCGGAGTTTTCTCTGAGCAAAAATCACAAACTAAAACGGTAACGGCCCAAGGCGGCGGAACCATTCAGGATTTTGAGCTGTTTGCTCTTGATTACGACTCAGATCGTCACTTTTTCTTATCACAGTATTTCAGAAATAAATATGACGCATCGTTAAGAAATTACCCATTTATTGACAGCAGGGTTCAGATTACCAGAATGGAAGTATGGATTACAAACCGCCAAAACAGGATCAGCACAACCAATAATAATTTAAGAAACGTTATAGCGCTTCAGGATTTAGGAGAGGAAAGACTGACCGGAGTGCCTGACAATGATGTAGTGGTTACGCCTAACCTGACAGGGTTTTTCTTATTGTCTCCCGATTCGCCTTCAGACAATAAAAACAATAAATATGATCCGGCTTTAATCGCTTCCGGAGGTGGTTATCTGAATTCCAATATCCGTGAAATTGCGACTTCCAATGCAGGTTTCAACGTTACTCCGGTCGAAGGACAGGATTATTCAAAACTCGAAAATGCCAGAAAATTAAATCCGAACGAATATACTTTCAATACCCAGTTAGGTTATCTTTCGTTACAGCAAAGGCTTGCCAATGATGAAGTAGTGGCGGTAGCTTATCAGTATACTATTGGAGACAAAGTGTACCAGGTGGGTGAATTTGGAAATGACGGTGTCGATGCAACGCAGGCAGGTCCGATTGATCCTGGAACAGGTCAGCCCGAAACCATAACATCACAAACATTGGTGTTGAAAATGCTGAAAAGCAACCTTACCAATATTGACACGCCAATCTGGGATTTGATGATGAAAAATATCTACCAGATTCCAGGTGCCTACCAGTTGGAGCAGGAAGACTTCAGATTCAACATTTTATATACCGATCCGTCGCCGTTGAATTATATCAGTCCGGTGCCAACCCAAGCTTTTCCATTTCCGGTACAACCTGAAAACAGGGTTGCGGAAACTCCGTTGTTAAAAGTGTTCAATGTCGATAAATTAAATTACAACAATGACCCGCAAGTAGGCGGAGATGGTTTCTTTGACTTTATTCCCGGACTTACAGTCGATCCTCAAAACGGCCGACTGATTTTTACTACAGTTGAGCCTTTCGGAGAGTTGATATTCCGTAAATTAAGTGTCGGAGGAGAAAATTATGATGTTCCGGCAACGTATAATGACAACCAGAAAAAGTATGTTTTTAGGGAGATGTACGACAAGACTCAGGCTTCTGCGCTACAGGACAGTGAAAAAAACAAATACCAGTTAAAAGGAAAATTCAAATCTGCCGGAGGCGAAGGCATACCGATTGGGGCATTTAACGTTCCTAAAGGATCAGTAGTGGTTACTGCGGGTGGCAGGGTTTTACTGGAAGGCGTTGACTATAGTGTTAATTATCAGGCTGGAAGGGTTCAGATACTTGATCCTGCATTACAGGCTTCCAACACGCCGATAGAAGTTTCAGTTGAAAATAATTCAACATTTGGCCAGCAAACCAGACGATTTATGGGTGTCAATATAGAACATAAATTCTCCGAAAATTTCTTATTAGGCGCAACTTTCCTTAAAATGACCGAAAGGCCATTGACTCAAAAATCAAGCTACGGACAAGAATCGGTAAACAATTCTATTTTTGGAATCAATGGAAATTTCTCTACCGAGATTCCTTTCCTGACCAGAATGGCCAATAAGCTGCCTAATATTGATACGGATGTGCCGTCTAATTTTTCTTTCAGAGGGGAATTGGCATTCCTTAAACCGGATACGCCAAAGGCAGATCAGTTCAACGGTGAGTCCACACTCTATGTTGATGATTTTGAAGGAACACAAACCAATATTGATTTGCGCGCGCCATCAGCATGGTATCTGGCCGCGACACCTGCAACTTCTGTAAAGGATTTTGGTGCCGATGCCAACGATGTGTCGTATGGATACAAACGCGCCAAATTAAACTGGTATACGATTGATCCTATTTTTTACGCCGAAGGCAACAGGCCATCGGGAATCACAGTCGAAGACATTTCATTAAACAAAACGAGAAGGCTTTTACAACAGGAATTGTTTCCGAATACACAAATTGCTACAGGGCAAAATATCGTACTCAATTCACTCGATTTGACTTATTATCCAAGCGAAAGAGGACCGTATAATTTCAATCCATTGGCAACAGGAACGAATACACTTCCGAATCCGGCTGATAATTTTGGCGGAATTACCCGTGCATTGAATTCTACGAATTTTGAACAGGGAAATGTAGAGTATATTCAATTTTGGATGATTGACCCTTATTTTGGTGTCGATGCATTGAATGCGGCCAATACCGGAAAAATATATTTCAATTTGGGTTCTATTTCAGAAGATATACTGAAAGATGGAAGAAAGCAATTTGAAAACGGATTGCCGGAAGCCGGATCAAATCAACTTACCTACACTACCATTTGGGGGAAAGTGCCGGTATCACAATCACTTATTTACGCTTTTGATACCAATGAAGGCAATCGTTCAGTTCAGGATATTGGACTGGATGGTTTGAATGACGGACAAGAAGCAGCTGCTTTTCCCGCATTTGCAGGTCTTCCCGATCCGGCGGCGGATAATTATCAATACTATGTGGCGGCTACAGGAAATGTGTTGGAACGGTATAGAAATTACAACGGACTTCAGGGAAATTCTCCTGTCAATGTTTCGGATACCAACCGGGGAAATTCTACGCTTCCTGATGTAGAGGATATTAACAGGGACAATACGATGGATGGCTATAATGCCTACTTCGAATACCATATCGATCTGGGTCCGAATATGAACGTTGGACAAACACAATACCTGACCGATGCTTTTATTACCGAAGGTGCAACAGCGCAAGGATTCAGCCCAGCTACAACTCCTGTACGATGGATACAGTTTAAGATCCCGGTATCTCAATTTGAGAATAAAGTCGGCCCTATTTCTGATTTTCGTTCCATCCGCTTCATGCGAATGTACATGACTGATTTTGCAAATGAAATTACCGTCCGTTTCGGTACACTTGACCTTGTTCGTGGAGAATGGAGAAGATACCTGAATACGCTTGATCCACTCGAAGATACAGAGACGAATAATCTCGATACCACTGATTTCGATGTTGAAGCGGTTAATATTGAAGAAAATTCGAACCGTCAGCCAATAAATTACGTTTCACCTCCGGGCGTGGAGCGCGAACAATTGTATAATAACAACACTGTTATTAATCAAAACGAACAATCATTAGCATTGCGTGCTTCAGGTTCAGGTTTGGAACCGGGAGATTCAAGAGCGGTTTTCAAGAATGTAAGTGTGGACATGCGGCAGTTCAAAAAGTTAAAGATGTTCCTGCACGCAGAAGCGCTTCCGGGAGATTCTCCGGGATTGCAAAAAGACGAAATGGTGGCGTTTATCCGTTTTGGAAATGACTTTACTGAAAATTTTTATCAGGTAGAAATTCCGCTTGAAGTGACATCACCAAGACTTCAGGGTGTCGTTCCTGCAGATCAGGTTTGGCCGGCTGCCAATGAAATAGACCTGCCTTTGGCATTGCTTACAAAATTGAAAATCCTATCGCGTGCACAGCCAGCTCCGGCTCCGGGCGTTATTTATTACCAGACAGAAAACCAGCTCGATCCTTCGCGTCCGAATAAATTGAATATCGGTGTGAGGGGAAATCCAAACTTTGGCCTTGTAAGGACATTAATGGTTGGTATTAAAAACAATAGGACCGGAGTTGTGGATCCTGATGGCAGAATTAGGGGAGAAGTGTGGTTCAACGAACTCAGGATGGCCGATATGGACAATCAGGGCGGAATGGCAGCAGTATTGAATATTGATGGTAATATAGCCGATTTTGCTACAGTTTCGGCAACAGGTAAAATGAGCACGATTGGATTTGGAACACTGGAACAAGGTCCAAATGAAAGAAGCCGTGAGGATTTACAGCAATATAATATCGTAACCAATCTGAACCTTGGAAAATTATTGCCAAAAAAATGGGGAATCAATCTGCCGTTCAATTATGCTATCGGAGAGGAAACGATTACTCCGGAATATGATCCGTTCAACCAGGATATTAAACTCGACCAATTGCTGGAAGTCACTTCGGATGCTGCGGAAAAAGACAATATTAAAAATCGCGCTATTGATTATACGAAACGGCAAAGCATTAATTTTATCGGTGTAAAAAAGGAAAGGTCCGCGAAACAAAAACCGCATATCTATGATCCTGAAAATCTCACATTGTCTCATTCTTATAATGAGGTGAACCGCCATAATTTTGAAATTGAAAGTTACAGAGACCAACAGGTTAACTCCACGGTCGATTACGCCTTTACATTCCAGCCGAAACCTGTAGAGCCTCTGAAGAAAAATAAATTCCTGAAGAAGAGTTCTTATTGGCAGATGCTGAGTGATTTCAATTTCAATTACCTGCCTTCCAATATTTCTTTTAGTTCAAATATTATCAGGCAGTATAATAAACAACAGTTCAGGCAGGTTGAAGTAGAAGGTATCGCATTGGATCCTTTGTACCGAAGAAATTTCCTTTTTAACTATCAGTATGGTTTTAATTACAATTTGACCAAAGCGCTCAAAATTAATTACACTGCGACGTCAAGCAATATTGTCCGGAATTATATCAATGAAAATAACGAGCCTGATAATACTGTCACGATTTGGGATGACTATTGGAATACAGGTGATCCGAATCAGCATTCTCAACAATTTGTTCTGAATTATGATTTGCCGGTTAACAAAATCCCTTTCCTGAGTTTTGTAAAAGCTACGTACTCTTACACAGGAGATTATAACTGGCAGCGATCGTCAGTTGCGCTTTCAGAAGTAGAAATAGATGGAATGACTTATAACTTGGGGAATACGATACAGAATGCGGCTTCCCACAAGCTCAATACCGCTTTCAATATGGATTCTTTTTATAAATATATCGGCTTGGTTAAAAAAGCACCAAAAGCTGCAGCCAGACCTGCAGTGGCACCAAAACCAGGGCAAAAAGTGACCAATACCAATGTGCAGAATGGAGGCAATCAGGGCAATCTTTTCGTTAACGGACTCATAGGAATTGCCACCAGCATCAAAAATGTTCAGATTAATTATACAGAAAACAGGGGAACCGTTCTTCCGGGATATTTGCCGGGACTTGGTTTCTTTGGCTCTACCAAACCTACCGTTGGATTTATTTTTGGTCTGCAGGAAGATGTGCGTTATGAAGCTGCTAAGAAAGGATGGCTGACCAATTACCCCGACTTTAATCAGAATTTTACGCAAATTACAAGTAAGACACTAAATATGACGGCTAATGTTGATTTGTTCCCTGACTTTAAAATTGACCTTAATGCCGACAGGACTTATGTAGACAATTATTCAGAACAATATGACGTTACCGGAGGTGACTACAACTCGAGATCGCCGTACAGTTTTGGTAATTTCTCCATCTCCACGGTATTGATAAAAACGGCTTTCAGCCAAAGTGATGAAAATTTTTCTGCTCCTTTCGAGGATATGAAAGCCAACAGGTTGATTGTAGCCGACAGGCTTGCCCAGCAATTTTACGGCGGAGGCCCAATTCCAAGATATGGCGATGCGGCAAATCCAATACCATTGCCAACCGATCCTAATTATGGTATTTATGTTGCCAATCAAGGGTACCCGTTAGGTTTTGGAAAAAACAACCAGGCGGTTTTATTGCCTTCATTTTTAGCTGCATATACTGGGTCGGATGCGTCAGGTGTTTCTTTGAAAGCATTCCGGGATATTCCAATTCCGAACTGGACAATCAAGTACACCGGATTAATGAGATACAAATTCTTCAAAGACCGTTTTAAGCGATTTTCATTACAGAATACTTACAAAGCATCTTATACCGTGAATTCTTTCCGTTCCAATTTTGAGTATGACAAAGCGCCATCAGGTTACTTCGGCGGTGGATTAAATGTCGATACAGGTGGGAATTTATACAACAAATTGCTGATTTCAAATATCAATCTTGTGGAACAATTTAGTCCGCTGATGCGGGTTGATTTCGAGCTTAAAAACTCAGTAAAAATCCTGGCAGAAATGAAAAAAGACCGTGCCATGTCTATGAGTTTCGACAATAATTTACTTACCGAAGTTAAAGGTGTAGAATATGTAGTTGGATTGGGTTACCGTATCAAAGATGTGATCTTTTCATCAAGGCTGGCAGATACGCCTACAGGAATTATCAAAAGCGACATCAACCTGAAAGCTGATATTTCGTACAGAAACAGCGAAACAATTGTAAGATATCTGGATTATAACAATAACCAATTGTCTGGAGGGCAGAATCTATGGTCGGCTAAATTAACAGCAGATTATTCGTTCAGTAAAAACCTGACGGCGATTTTCTATTATGACCATTCGTTTTCGAAAGCCGTAATTTCAACATCGTTCCCAATAACTAATATTCGCGCCGGATTTACATTGCGATATAATTTTGGAAATTAACACCAAAACATTTTAAAATATTCCGCGCAACGGTTACATTTGCGTAAATTAAAAAATAACATAAAACAACAACACAATGAGCATTCCTTCAAATTTAAAATATACCAAAGATCACGAATGGATTCTTCTAGAAGGTGATATTGCCACTATTGGAATTACTGATTTTGCCCAAAAAGAATTAGGCGATATCGTATATGTGGAAGTAGAGACACTGGATCAAACACTAGAAAAAGATGAGGTTTTTGGAACTGTTGAAGCGGTGAAGACTGTTTCTGATTTATTTTTGCCATTAGCAGGAGAAATTATTGAATTTAATGACGCGCTAGAAACTACGCCCGAAACAGTAAATTCTGATCCTTACGGTAAAGGATGGATGATCAAAGTGAAAGTTGCCAACATAGCTGATTTTGACGGATTACTTTCAAATGAAGACTATGCGGCGCTTATCGGTGCATAAAAACCATTATTTGTTTGCGGCCATTGTCTGGACATTGGGCATTGCTGTGTTGTGCCTGATCAGTTTCAGGGAATTGCCTTCCATAGCAATTGGCGGTGCCGATAAATATGTCCATTTCATCCTGCACTTTGGTTATACTTTACTTTGGTTTCTGTATTTCAACCAGAAAAACCCAATCGTCAAAAAGGCATTATTAAAAGCAATGTTGAGTTCAGTTGGCTATGGAATCCTGATTGAAATCGCGCAAGGACTTTTTACAGCGACAAGAAAAGCAGACATTTATGATGTTTTTGCCAATTCATCCGGAACTATTGGCGCAGCTGTTGTCATTCTGACCTACTTTTATTATTTTAAAAAGAGATAATAAATAATCAAAATATAGTCCCGCTTCGGTGGGATTTTTTTATTTTTATCGCCTGAAATCAAATGCAAATGAATATTAAGCAATTCCTCGATTCAACTTACCTTAAAACGGCAGAGCAGGCCGGAATTTCTGAAGCGGAAAACAATACTGTTGCACAATCTTTCATAAAAGAGGCTATTGACGAAAAGTTCAAACTGATTATGATCCGGCCAGAATTTGTTAGCATCGCAAAGGAAATGATCAGTCATGCTAAATCCAAAGTTTCGGTTGGGACAGTCATTGATTTCCCCGAAGGAACGTCGGCAGTGGAAAAGAAGCTCTCGG